>Ga0209154_1000013_pt1 | contig 130038 bp, 110 predicted proteins | sample GraSoiAngelo_121_FD_185878 | JGI IMG/M metagenome (GOLD analysis project Ga0209154, IMG submission 185878) | Grasslands soil microbial communities from the Angelo Coastal Reserve, California, USA - 14_0919_12_20cm (SPAdes) (version 2) | ecosystem: Environmental > Terrestrial > Soil >... | reverse complement strand
AGACCTCGGCGGGTGCCGACCGCACCACGCTCGTGGTGCTGGTGGACGCCTATCACGAGGAGGAAGTGGAAGGCGATAAGCGCGTGGTGTTGCGGATTCATCCGGCCATCGCGCCGCTCAAGGCCGCAGTGTTTCCCCTCGTCAACAAGGACGGCATGCCCGAGCTGGCGCGCCGGATCTACGACGAGCTGCGGCGGCACTACAACGTGTTTTACGACGACGGCGGCTCGATCGGGCGCCGCTACCGGCGGCAGGACGAGGCCGGCACGCCGTTCGGGATCACAGTGGACGGCCAGTCCACCGCGGACGGCACGGTCACGGTACGCGATCGCGATACGCTGAAGCAGGATCGGGTCGCGGCCGATCGCCTCGTGGCTTACCTGGCGGAGCGCTTGACAGGGTGACGGGGTGCGGCTCGGTGACTTCCGCGCGATGATCGACCGTCTGGCCCGCGAGGTGCCCGCCGAGTTCTCGGACGGCATCGTCGCGATCGAAGTGAGCCCGAAGGCGTTGCCGCACCCGCGGCGCGGCGACGTCTACACTCTGGGTGAATGCGTCCCGCTCGAATGGAGCGGGAACGGGGCCGATCTGCAGTCCCGGATCGTCCTCTATCACGGCTCGTTCGCGGCCCTGGCGCGGCTCGGCGACTTCGACTGGCGCACCGAGGCTTGGGAGACGCTCGCGCACGAGTTGCGGCACCACCTCGAATGGCGCGCGCACGTCTCCCGCCTCGAGGCGTACGACTGGGCGGCCGAAGAGAACTTCAGGCGCCACGAGGGGCAGCCCTTCGACCCGCTGTTCTATCGGTCGGGGGAAAGCGTGGAGGACGGCGTGTGGAAGGTCGACGACGATGTCTTCGTGGCCCTGGACGGCGCCCGCGGCACAGAGATCGAGATTCCCTGGCACGGCCGTGCCTATCGGGTCGCCGTCCCGCCGGTCGAGCCGACCACGGCGTTGTTCCTGATCCTGGACGGCCTGGGGGACCCCCCGCCCGGCGACGCCGTGGTGGTTGTGAAGCCGGCGCACGGGCTCCGAGACCTGCTGCGTCGTCGTCCGGCCCCCGTCCAGATGGTGGTGCGCGTGACGCCGCTCGATGCCTAGGCAGGTGTTCCTCGGGACGCGGGATCTCTTGTTCCGCTCGAAGCTCGCGCGAGTCGTCGCCGCCACCGGGGCGGAGTTGACGCGTGACGAGGTCGCGTGCGACCTCGCCGTCCTCGAGATCGAGCCCGCAGGGTCGATGGACCGCATCGCAGCGCTCGTCGCGCGCGGGACCCCGGTCCTGGCGTACGGCTCGCACGTCCAGGCGGATCTGCTGCGCGCCGCCCGCGACGCAGGCGCCGCGGCAGTGCCCAACTCGCAGGTGGAGGAACGCCTCCGGGAGCTACTCGGCACGGCTGACGGTGGTTTGCCAGGATGACGGAGTTATCTTTCTCGCTCGTCTTTGCGAGGTTGTTCGTGAACCGGCACCTTCCCGTGTGGCTGGTCCTGGGCATCTGGCTCGGAGGAGTCGCGGCCGGCGGCACCCCCGGCTACCGCATCTTGGTGTCGAGCGAGTCCGGGGACATCGTCTCCCAGTTGACCTGGGACGGCGTCGCGCTCAAGACCGTGAAGGTGGTGCCCGTGGGCATCATGCCCGCCGACATCGACGGCCCGCACAACGTCACGGTCTCACCGGACGGCAAGTATTGGTACGTAACGATCGCTCACGGCACGCCCTACGGCTCGCTCTGGAAGATGGCGGTGGACGGGGACACCCTGGTCGGGAAGGCACCGGTCGAGATGTTCCCCACCACGATCTCGCTCACTCCGGACGGCGAGCTCGCCTTCGTCGCGAATTCCGATTTTCATGGTGACCATCCCCGCATGAACGTGGTGTCGATCGTCTACACGCCGCAGATGATCACACTCACCAACCTTCCGGCCTGCGACATGCCGCACGGCGTGAAGGTGAACCACGCCGGGACGAAGGTCTACGTCACGTGCATGAACTCGGACGAGGTGCTGGAGATCGACCGCCCGTCGCTGGCGATCACGCGGCGTCACCGAACCGGCGAAGGGATGCTGCCGCAGGCGATGCCCATGAAGATGGGGCACGGTGGGCCGCAAGCGGCGGGCGCGGCGGTGCACGATGCCTGCATGCCGACCTTCGTGTCGGTGTCGCCGGACGACGCGCGGTTGTACGTCGCCTGCAACCACAGCGACGAGCTGATGGTGCTCGACGCACGGACGCTCGAGCTGGTGAAGGCGATCCCGACGGGGCACGGCGCGTACAACGTAGAGCCCTCGCCCGACGGCAGGTGGGTGATCGCCACGAACAAGAAAGACCAGAGTGTCTCGCTGATCGACGCCGCTACATTGACGGACGTGGCGCGGATCCCGACGACCAAGCCGTTCCCACACGGCGTGGCGTATGCCCCGGACGGCCGGTACGCCTTCGTCTCGCAGGAGAGCAAAGGGGTGGATCCCGGCGCGGTGAACGTGATCGACCTCCAGACGAAGACGAGTGTGGCGAGCATCGCCGTCCCGCTGCAGCCTACTGGGATCACGATCCTGGCCCGGCCGTGACGCACACGACCACGGTAGCGCTGGCGCCGGCAGCCGTGCTGGAGGCGGCGCGGCGCTTCTTCGCCGAGCGGGTCCCGAGCGCCGCCGCCTTCGTGGAGCAGGAAGGCCCGGGCTTCCTGGTGCTGCGGGGGCAGGGTGGGGAAGAGGTGGTGTTCAGCGCCCGCGCGGATGCGGGCGGCAAGACCCAGGTGCGTGCGTCGACGCTGTTTTTCGACCAGGCGGTCGATCGCTTTCTCTCGACGTTGCCGCTCCAGGGCGGCGTCCAAGTGGCATGACGGCGGTCGAGACGCGGCTCCCGGTGCGGGTCATGGTGACCGACGTGTGGGATCAGGTGTCGTTCGCCGTATCCCCCACGACTACGGTCGCGGACTTGAAGCGCCGGGCGCTCACCCAGGCCCTGAAGCAGCGCACGGTCTCCGAGCAGGACTACGTGGTGAAGTTCCAGGGGGCACGGGTGTTAGACGAATCGACCACGCTCGCCGCGTTGGGGGTCGCCGCCAACTCCACCCTCATCGTCCTTCCCGCGCGGCGCCAGCCAGTGCGATGAGGTCGCTGAGCCGGGCACTCGCGATACTCGCCATCGGCTTTCTCTCGCTCGACGCGCTGCTGTTCCTGTATTCGGGCCTCAGCCTCGGGCGACCGGCGTTGGTCATGAGCGGCGTCGCCTGTGCCCTGGTCGCGGTGCTGGTCGGGCTCAGCTGGCGCCGCTACCGTCGCGCCATCGCCGAGCTCGAACAGGCGCGGCGCGACATGCGGGCGGAAGTGGACTCAATTCGGGCGTTGTTGCGCGACAAGCAGCTGCATAACTGAGCTGCATGCTGGTCCTCGTTCCAACCCAGGACCTCGTCCCCCCTCGATGCCCGTTCCCATCCTCTTCCACCCCGCCTGCGAACGCCATCACCCCGGGCCCGGCCATCCGGAGCGTCCCGAGCGCATCGTGGCGGTGCTCGACGCGCTGCGCGCACCGGACATGGCCTCCTGCGTCGCGTGGTGCGAGGCGCGGCCGGCAAGCCGGGCGGCGCTGGAGCGTGTGCATTCGGCGCGCTACCTCGACAGCCTCGAGCGGGTGGCCGGTCAGGGCGGCGGGGTGCTCGATGCCGACACGGTGATGAGCGCCGACAGCTGGAACGCGGCCGTCGCGGCGGCGGGGGTAGCCATCGGTGCCGTGGAGCGGGCGATCGTGGCGGGCTCGGCCTTCGCCGCCGCCCGTCCGCCCGGACATCACGCCCTCCCGGCGCGCGCGATGGGATTCTGTCTCATCAACAACGTCGTCGTCGCTGCGCGGCACGCGCAGCAGCTCGACAAGCCCCGCGTCCTGATCGTGGACTGGGACGTACACCATGGGAACGGCACTCAGGCGCTGGTCGAGCGCGATCCGTCCGTCCGCTACGTTTCGATGCATCAGTATCCCTGGTATCCGGGCACCGGTGCCGAGGACGAACGTGGCCTGGGCAACGTGCTCAACGTGCCTCGCCCGCCAGGGCTGCCGCGGGCGGTGTACGTGCGCGATCTCCTGGCCGCGGTGGACGCCGCGATCGAGGGCTGGCCGCCCGACCTGCTCCTCGTGTCCGCCGGGTTCGACTCGCTCAACGGCGATCCGCTCGGTGGCTTCACCCTCGAGCCCGAGGACATGGCCCGCTGGACCACGGTATTCCGCGAGCGGGTCGCTCCGGCGCCGGTGGTCGGGGTGCTGGAGGGCGGCTACCGGCTGGACCTGCTAGCGGCGGGCGCGCGCGCGCATGTGCGCGCGCTTGCCTGACGCGGGGGCCCCTTCGATACTTTACCCGGGCGCCGGACCGCGGTCCGCCGCCGGAGGACGTGATGCCCCTGCACCTCGCCACCGAAGTCGTCACGCTCAAGACCAAACACCCCTTCGTCATCGCCCGCGGTGGCGGAGACGACTACCGCGTGGTGTGGGTGCGCCTGACCGACGCGGACGGCGCGGAGGGATGGGGCGAAGCCGATCCGTCGAAGTACTACGGCGAGACCGCGGACACGGTCCTCGCCGTCCTCCGGAGGCTCGAGCCGCATCTGCCCAAGGACGCGTTCGAGCTGGAAGCGGCGGAAGCGCGCTTCGCGCAAGTCGTGCCGAAGAACGGCGCGGCCCGCGCGGCGCTCTCCGCGGCACTCCACGACCTGTTCGGGAAGCGGCTGGGCCAGCCGCTGTGGCGGCTGTGGGGCCTCGATCCGGCGAAGGCTCCCTGTTCGTCCTTTACCATCGGGATCGACACGGCGGAGAAGATCCGCCTCAAGGTGGCCGAGGCGGCCGACTATCCGATCCTCAAAATCAAGCTCGGGACCGACCACGACGAGGAGATCCTGCGCACGATCCGGGACGCCACCGACAAGCCCATCCGAGTCGACGCGAATGCGGGCTGGACGCGGGAGCGGGCGATCGCGCTGCTCCCCGTCCTCAAGGAGTACGGAGTCGAATTCGTCGAGCAGCCGCTCCCCCCGGATGACCTCGAGGGGATCGCCGCCGTGCGCCGTTGCGGCATTCTCCCGGTCGTGGTGGATGAGAGCTGCCTCGTCGCGGCCGACATCCCCCGGATGGCGGCGGCGGCGGACGGGATCAACATCAAACTCGCCAAGTGCGGGTCGCTGCGGGAGGCGCTCCGGATGATCGCGACCGCTCGAGCGCACAGCATGCTGGTGATGGTCGGATGCATGATCGAGTCCTCACTCGGCATCACCGCGGCGGCTCATTTCACGCCGCTCGTCGACGCCGCGGATCTGGACGGCGCGGCGCTGACGGCGAACGACCCGTTCAGCGGCGCCACGATCGACGGCGGCAAGATCCGCCTCCCCACCGGACCGGGGCTGGGTGTGCGGAAGCGGTGAAGGGGCCGACCGCGGGGAGGGCGCCCCGGTTCGCCGAGGTCGTCCTTCCGGTGCCCGTATCTCGCACCTACACCTACGAGATCCCGACCGCCCTCCTCGAGCGCGTCGTGCCGGGGTCGCGCGTCGTGGTGCCGGTGCAGCGACGACAGGTCGTCGGTCTCGTCGTAGCGGTCGACGTCCCCGCGCCTGAGGTCTCGGCCAAGCCGATCGCCGCCGCTCCCGACGGCGAGCCCGCCCTCAGTCCCGCGCTGATCGAGCTCGGCCGCTGGATCGGCTCCTACTACGGCGCCCCGCTCGGTCTCGCGCTGCGGGCGCTGCTCCCCGGGGCGTTATGGAGCGTGCGGCGTCCGGCGGGGCCTCCCGAGCAGGCGGAGCGGGTGATCGTGCTGACCCAAGCGCTCCCCTCGCTGCTCGAGCGCGAGCGGGCGTTCCGGCGCGCGCCCAAGCGGCGCGTCGGGTACGAGGCGCTCGAGGCGCTGGGTGGCTCGGCGCCCCTCCGCCACCTCGTAAGCCGCCTCGGCCTCTCACCAGCCGTGCTCGACGGCCTGGTGAAGCAGCGGCTGGCGCGCTACAGCGACGTGCCGCGCCCGCGCGACCCCTTCGCCGGTCTCTCGTCGCCCCCGCCGCCCACGCCGACAGAGGCGCAGCGCGCGGTGGTGGCCGGGATCGTCGCCACGCCCCCCGACGTGCCCGTGCTGATCCACGGGGTCACGGGTTCGGGCAAGACGCTCGTCTACCTTGACCTGCTGCGCAGCGTGGTCGCGTCGGGGCAGGGCGCGATCCTCCTCGTTCCGGAGATCGCGCTCACTCCCCAGACCGTGGCCCGGGTGCGGGGCGTGTTCGGTGACCAGGTCGCGGTGCTCCATTCCGGTTTGTCGGACGGTGAGCGAGCCGACGCGTGGCGCGCGCTGCGGCGCGGCGAGCGGCGGGTGGCCGTCGGGCCGCGCTCGGCCGTGTTCGCCCCGGTGCAGCGGCTCGCCGCCATCGTGGTCGACGAAGAGCACGAGGCGAGCTACAAGCAGGGGACGGTGCCGCGCTACCACGCCCGCGACGTGGCGCTGGCCCGGGCGCGGCTCGAGGGTGCGCGGGTGATCCTCGGCAGCGCCACGCCTTCGCTCGAGACCCTGCAGCTCGCCCGGACGGGCCGGGTGTGCACGTTCGCGCTGCCCGAGCGGATCGGCGCGCGGGCACTTCCGGCGGTCGACGTGATCGACCTGCGGAGCGCGCCCCGCGTGGCCGAGGCCCGCGGGATCCCGTGGACCGAGCCGCTCGATCACGCGGTGCGGGGCGCGCTCGCCCGCGCCGAGCAAGTCATCCTGCTCCTGAACCGCCGCGGGTTCGCGACCTACCTCCAATGCCCCGCGTGCGGAGATGTGCGGGACTGCCCGCATTGCGCCATCGCCCTCACCGTGCACCAGACGCCGCGGGTACTGCGCTGTCACTACTGCGGGCACGAGGAGCCGATTCCTACAGCCTGCCGGGTGTGCGGCAAGGAGACCCAGCGGATGCGCGGGCTCGGCACTCAGCAGCTCGAGCACTTTGTGGGCCGGCGGTTCCCCGAGGCCCGGATCGCCCGCATGGATCTCGACACGACCAGCACCAAGTGGGCGCATCATCGGATCCTCGACCGTATGGCCCAGGGAAAGGTCGACATCCTGCTCGGGACCCAAATGATCGCGAAGGGGCTGGACTTCCCCAACGTGACGGTGGTGGGTGTGGTGGACGCCGACACCGGTCTCCATCTTCCCGACTTCCGCGCCGCCGAGCGCACGTTTCAGCTCGTGGCGCAGGTGGCGGGGCGGGCAGGCCGGGGCCCCAAGGGGGGACGGGTGTTCGTCCAAACGCGAGCGCCCGACCACCCTGCCATTCGCGCAGCCGCCGCTCACTCCGTCGCCGGATTCGCTGCCGCCGAGTTGCCGTTGCGGGCGCCGCCCAACCCTGCCTACCCGCCGCACGTCGGGCTGGCGCGGTTCGTCGCGGTCCACGAGGACGAGCGGCTTGCCCAGGCGGCGGCCGAGGGTGTCGCGGCGTGGCTGCGGCGCGCAAACACGGAGCGCCTCGGTGGCGCGCTCACGGTGCTGGGGCCGGCGCCCTGCCCGATCATGCGGCTCAAGGGGCGTTGGCGCTGGCACGTGCTGATCAAATCGCCGGAGGCGCGGCCGATCGGTCGGGTGGTGCGCGCGTGGGGGCGGGGGCGCGGTCCGGGCGGGCGAGGCGCGGTCGTTGTGGACCGGGATCCGGTGTCGCTGCTCTGAATGCGGAAGGCGGAATGCGGAGTGCGGAATGGAGGTGCGACCGTCGATCGAGGGCGTCCCTTCATTCCGCATTCCGCATTCCGCACTCCGCATTTAGCTTTCTCCCCCAGTGACCGCTCGGCCCGGCTTCCAGTACCGCCCCCCGAACTTCGACGCGCCGCCGCTCGCTGGCGCGCCGGATGCGCGCTTCGAGCCCGCGCCGGCCGACGGGGTTCTGCCCGACGGATTTTTTTCGACCACGAATCTCCCCACGTACGTGCACACCGGTGCCTCGTGGCGCCGGCCGCGCCTGCCGCGCATGGACTGCGTGATCGTGCTCCAACCGAAGGCGGACCTCGTCGTCACCGAGCCGCGTCGCGTGAAGAAAGGCCAGCTCGTGGCCGTGGGCACCGCGGAGGACGGCAGTCAGGGCATCCTGGTGCATTCCGAAGGCTTCCTCGGAGGCGGCCACAGCGCGAACGAATTCGGCTTCATGCAGACTGCGGTGTCGCGCGAGCGCCCGGTGGACTACGCCGTGCTGGCGCAGCTGCTCGGTGAGGAGAGGCAGCGGGGCGGGAAGATCCTGTGGGTGGTGGGGCCGGCGCTGGTGCACGCCCGGGCCCGTGAGGACATGGTCTGGTTCATCCAGAACGGCTACGTCCAGGCGTTCCTGGGGGGAAATGCGGTGGCCGTGCACGACCTCGAGGCGGCGATCTTCGGCACGACGCTCGGGATGTCCAGCTCGGGCGAGGGGGTGGAGGGGGGCCACGCCCTCCACATGCGCGCCATCAACGCGATCCGCCGCGTGGGCGGCATCAGCGCGGCGGTGAAGCAGGGGATCGTCACCGGCGGGATTATGCACGCACTGGTGACGCACGGCGTGCCGTTCGTCCTCGCGGGCTCGATCCGCGACGACGGGCCACTCCCCGAGGTCCTGACCGACACGCTCGCGGCCCAGGACGCGATGCGACAGTGCACCGCCCAGGCCACGTTCGCCGTGTTCGTCGCCACGGCGCTCCACGCGATCGCGGTGGGCAACATGCTGCCCGCGTTCGTCGATGCGCCCACGCCCGACGAGTTGCGCCCGCTCACCACGATCTGCGTCGACCAGACCGAGTTCGTCGTGAACAAGCTGCGCGATCGCGGCACGCATCAGGCATACGGGGTCGTGACGAACGCCCAGGACTTCATGCACGTGCTGCGGTTCTACGTGGAACGATGGGAGCAGGCGCAGGCGCCGGCGACCATCCTCCGGTAGCGCCGGGCCGGGGGCCGGGATGGGCCAAGCTCGCCGAAGCGGTCGCCAAGCAGGTGCCGCCCGACGAGATCGAGACCATCTACCTGTTCACGCCGCTCAAGCGGGAAGGGCGCGAGTGGGGCACCGCGGTCGTGGCGCGCCGGTCTGCGGAGGGCGGGGGACGGTTGCGCGTCTATACGGCACGCTACATGCTGGTCGTGCGCGGGAAAGAACGCGGGCAGTCACGCGTGGAGGTGAGCGAGACGGGGCTCTCGCCAGCCGAGGTCATCGCGCAGGTGATGCAGGCGACGGCCGAGCGCACCGGCGATCGCGAGCCCCCGGTGGCGGTGGGGGCCGCGGTGTGGTATGAAGGCTAAGAGGAGGTGACGCGTTGATCGAATCGCGAATGTTCGTGCCTACCAAGGCCTTTCTCACCAAGGGCGTCGGTCGGCACCGCGAAAAACTCACGAGCTTCGAGATGGCGCTGCGGGACGCGCACCTCGCCAACTTCAACCTGGTCCGTGTGAGCTCGATCTTCCCGCCCCACTGCGAGCTGGTGGATCGGGAAGAGGGACTGTCGCTCATGCAACCGGGACAGGTGGTCTTCGCCGTGATCGCCGAGTCCTCCACCAACGAGCCGAGCCGGCTCGTCGCCGCGTCCATCGGGGTCGCGATGCCGGCCGACCCGACCCATCACGGCTACATCTCCGAGCACCACAGCTACGGCCAGAACGAGGTGACTTCGGGGGAGTATGCCGAAGACCTCGCCGCCTCCATGCTCGCGACCGTGCTGGGGGTGCCGTTCGAGCCCGGCACCGCCTGGGACGAGCGCCGCGAGCAGTGGCTCCTCTCGGGCGAGATCGTGCGCACGATGAACGTCACCTCCACCGCCGAGTGCGGTGACGACGGTCGTTGGACGACCGTCGTCTCGGCGGTGTGCTTCTGCGGGTGATCCCGTCGTTCGGCCTGGCGTTCGTCGCCGGGCTGCTGAGCTTCCTCTCCCCCTGCGTCTTGCCGTTGATCCCGAGCTACGTGGGATTTCTCACCGGGCTGTCGCTCCCGGAGATCGAGCGCCGGCGCGGCACCGCGCTCGCGCACGCCGTGTGGTTCGTGGCCGGCTTCTCCGTCATCTTCATCGCCCTTGGCGCTACGGCGTCGGTCTTGGGCGTGCTGCTGCTGCGCTCGCAGGTGTGGATCGGGCGGATCGGCGGGGCCCTTGTCGTGCTGTTCGGACTGTATCTGCTGGGCATCCTCCGACCGGCGTTCCTTATGCGGGACTGGCGTCTGGATCTCGCCCACAAGCCGGTGGGTTACCTGGGCTCCGCGTTCGTGGGCGTCACGTTCGGCGCGGCGTGGACTCCCTGCATCGGCCCGATCCTGGGTGCGATTCTCACGCTCGCGGCGGCCCAGGCGAGCGTCATCCACGGCACCGCCCTCCTGGCGGTCTACGCCCTGGGGCTCGCCATTCCGTTCGTGCTCACCGCGCTCGCGCTGGAGCGGTTCCTTGGGTGGTTCCAGCGGTTCCGGCGCTATCTCGGTTGGGTGGACCGGATCGCGGGAGCGCTGCTCGTGCTCCTGGGCATTCTGCTCCTCACCGATCGGTTCACACTGCTCGCGGGGTGGTTGCAGGGGCTGACGCCGGAGTTCTTGAGGAGCCGGCTGTAGGCACCAGCATGCGAAGCGGTTACCGGTGGGTTTCCCGCCCTGAAGGGCGGGCTCAGCCCGGCGTTGTCCTAAAGGACACTGCGCGTGTGCTTTAGCACAGTGCGGTGCCGAGCCCATGCTTTAGCATGGGAACTTCGAGAGCCGCATTCCTATATTATCTGCCAGCGAAACCACGAGAGAGGAATAATGATCACGCTCCAGAAGCACTCCTCGCATCTCATAGCAGTACTGACCGCCGTCGCGTTGGCCGCGTGCGTCAAGAGTGATCAGGCGAACCAGACGGCAGACTCGACCGCGCGCAACCTGACGCTAGCTCCGACCGAGTCGACCGCCGCGATGAAGGACGTGCCGGCGCCGGCGACCCAGCCGGCCAAGGTCGCCCCCGAAAAGAAGACGCCGGCCCCCAAGCCCCCGGCGCCCAAGCCTGCGGCGCCGACGACGCTGACGGCGGCTGCCGGGACCCGAGTGCCGCTCGCGGCGAGCGAGTCGATCAGCACCCGGCAGGCCAAGGCGGGTGACGCCTTCACGGCCACCGTTGCCCAGGACGTGAAGGACGTGGTGGGGCACGTCGTGATCCCCGCGGGTTCCGCCGTGCAGGGGACGATCGTCGCCGCCGAGCCGGCGCCGAACCCCAATGCGAGCGGCCGGCTGGAGCTCGCCGTGCAGACCGTCTCCGTGCGGGGGTCGAGCTACGCCGTGGACGCGACCGTCGAGTCCAAGGACACCGTGATGCAGGGTCGCGGCGTGACCAAGGGAGACGCCGCCAAGGTGGGTGGGGGAGCGATCGCGGGGGCCCTGGTCGGTAAGCTGCTAGGCAAGAACACGAAAGGTGCCTTGATCGGGGGCGCGGTGGGTGCCGCCGCCGGAGCCGCCGCGGCGCGCGCGTCGCGTGACATCGACGTCGTGCTCCCCAAAGGGGCAGCGATCACGCTCAAGCTCAACAAGCCGCTGACGGTGAAGCGGGCTGCCTGATCCTTCAGTATCCTGCCGCGCCGCCGCCGCGCCTGGGATCGGCGACACCGACCCAGCCGGCGGCGGTGCGTTCGATGGCCGCGATATCGCCCATGCGACCCCGCTCGCGTAGCTGGTAGCCCATAGCGCGCAGGCCGTCGAGCGTCGTCTGGGCGAGCCCGCCGCGCTCGTAGAAGACCACGTCCGGCAGCGCCTGCTGGTGCACGCGCGGCGCCGCGACCGCCTCCGCGAGCGACATGCCGTGGTCCACCACGTTCACGATGACCTGATACACGCTGTTGATGATGGTCGGCCCGCCCGGCGTCCCGAGCACCATGAGCAGCCGGCCGTCGCGTCCCAGCACGATCGACGGCGTCATCGCCGACAGCATGCGCTTGTACGGCGCGATGGCGTTGGCGTCGCCCTGGATCAGGCCATACATGTTCGGCTTTCCCGGCGCGGTGGTGAAGTCGTCCATCTCGTTGTTCAGAAGGAAGCCGGCGCCCGTCACCGTGACCGCGCTGCCGAAGCCGCCGTTCAACGTGGTGGTGACCGCGGCGGCGTTGCCCGCGGCATCGACGACGGAGTAGTGCGTGGTCTCGGTGCCCTCGCCCGTCGAGGTGGCGAGCGGCGGCGTGGGCGTGGCGCGGTCCGGCAGGATCTGGCCGCGCAGCTCGGCGGCGTAGGACTTGGAGAGCAACCGCTCCAGCGGCATGTCGACGAAGTCCGGGTCGCCGAGCCAGTGGTTGCGGTCCATGAAGGCGCGGCGCATCGCCTCGACCTCGAGATGGACATAGCCGGCGCTCCCGAACGGCGGCAGCGTGTCGTAGCCCTCCATGATGTTCAGGATCTCGCCCATCGTGACGCCGCCCGAGCTCGCGGGCGGCATGGAGTAGATCGTGTACCCGCGGTAGCTGATCTGGACCGGCGTGCGCCACTTCGGTTGGTAGCGCTTGAGGTCTTCCTTGGTGATGAGTCCGTGGCCGCGCTGCATCTCCGCGGCGATCAGATCGGCGATCTGGCCCTTGTAGAACGCGCTCGGTCCCGAGTCCGCGATGAGCTGCAGCGTGCGCGCGAGCTCGGGTTGGCGGAACTTCGCGCCGGGCGGGGGCGCATGGCCGTCCACCAGGAACTGCTGCGCGGACGCCGGGAACCGCGCCAGGCGATCCGTCTCCTCCGCAATGGACCGGCTGCGGGCGGCGTCGAGCGTGTGCTCGCGGGCGAGTCGGATCGCCGGCGCGAGAACCTTCGCCCAGGGCAGCCGTCCGGCACTCTTCCAGGCTTCGTACATCCCGGCCACGCTGCCCGGGACGCCCGACGCGAGGTGCCCAGTCAGGCTCTGCTCCGTAGGGTTGCCGGTCGAATCGACGTACATGGCGCGGGTGGCCCCGCCGGGCGCCATCTCGCGGTAGTCCAGCGCGCGCACGCGACCGGTCGTGTCGCGAAACACGATGAATCCCCCGCCGCCGATGTTGCCCGCTTCGGGGAGCACGACCCCGAGCGCGAACCCGACCGCCACCGCGGCGTCGACGGCGTTGCCGCCCGCCTTCAGGACCTCGAGCCCGACCCGGCTCGCGAGCGGATGACCGGATACCACCATGGCCCGTGGGCGGGACACGGCAACGCCCTTGCCAGCGAGGGACCAGGTCTCGGGGATGATCGGCCGGCCGGTGACGATCGCGTCGGCGCGCGCGCCGGTGGGAGCGGCCGCCGTGGGGGCGGCCGGCGCAGCAACGGCGCCACCCGGCGCCAGCGGGGTCGTCGCCCGCGGGCGCGCGCCGCCGCAGGCGGCGAGCAGGGCGAGGGCGGTAAGCAGGCCGTGGCGCATGCTCAATTGTAGCACGTTGACCCGAGTTCGGGTCAACGTCTAACTTGGGGGCCACCCGATGCCATCATGACCGCCCCGGACTTCCTGGACCCGCGGCTCACCGAGCAGCGGAACCCCCGCACTGAGCGCATCGACGTCGCCGCGACCCTCGAGATCGTCGACCTGATAAATGCCGAGGACGCCATGGTGCCGGCGGCGGTGCGCGCCGTGCGCGCCGAGATCGCGCGGGCGATCGACCTCGTGGTGGAGGCCCTGCGGCAGGGTGGGCGGCTGGTCTACGTGGGAGCGGGCACGTCGGGCCGGCTCGGCGTGTTGGACGCGAGCGAGTGCCCGCCGACGTTCGGCACGCCGCCGGAGATGGTGGTGGGAGTGATCGCGGGCGGCTATGCGGCGCTCGTGAAGAGCAGCGAAGGCGCCGAGGACGACGTGAACGCGGGGATGGCGGCGATGGATCAGGCGCGCGTCGCCGCGCGCGACTTCGTGCTGGGGATCGCGGCGAGCGGGACCACGCCGTTCGTGCGCGCGGCCCTGACGCGTGCGCAGACGATCGGCGCCGTGACGGGACTGCTGTCATGCTCGGATCCCCCGAAGATTCTGGCCGAGACGTGCGACGTGCTCATCCTCCCCAAAGTCGGCCCCGAAGTGCTCACCGGCTCCACCCGCATGAAGGCGGGGACGGCCACCAAGCTCGTGCTCAACACCCTCTCCACGGGCGCGATGATCCGGCTGGGGCGCGCCTACGGCAACCTGATGGTCGACTTGATGGCCGTGAGCGACAAGCTCCGGGACCGTGGCGAGCGCATCGTCATGGAGGTCGGCGGGGTAGACCGGCCCGCGGCGCGCCGCGCGATCGCGGCCGCCGCGGGGAGCGTGAAGCTCGCCATTGTGATGGTGAAGCAGGGCGTGGGCAAGGACGAGGCCGGGCGGCTGCTCGAGCAGGCGGGCGGATTCGTGCGCCGCGCGGTCGGCGACCCCCCGCCCGTGACCGATGTCATCCGATAGGATGACGAGGAAATCCTTTAGGGTACGCTCGCGGTGACGAGCTGTCTCGCCGTCGGGGTGATGTCGGGCACGTCGCTCGATGGCGTCGCGACGGCGCTGGTCCGCCTCACCGATGATCCCCTCGCCGCCCAGCTCGTCGCGTTTCGCCAGGAGCCCTACGGCGCCGCGGAGCGCGGGCAGATCGTCGACACGATCGCGCGCGGCGGCGCGAAGGATCTGGCGCTGCTGCACGTCGCGCTGGGCGAACGCTTCGCAGGCGCGATCCTGCAGCTCCTCGCGGGCAGCGGGACGGCGCCGAGTGACGTGTCGTTCGTCGCCTCGCATGGCCAGACGATCTGGCACGAGCCCGGTCGCGCGACCCTGCAGCTCGGCGACCCCGCGGTGATCGCGGAGCGCGTGGGCGTACGCGTGGTGAGCGACTTCCGGTCGCGCGACGTGGCCGCGGGCGGGCAGGGCGCCCCACTGGTACCGCTCGCGGACGTCATGCTGTTCGGGCATCCGGAGCGGGGCCGGCTGCTGCTCAACGTCGGCGGGATCGCCAACGTCACCTGGGTGCCGCGCCGGGGCAGGGCGGCGGGCGCCCTGGCGTTCGACACCGGTCCCGGAGTGGCGGTGATCGACGCCGTCACGCGCCGCATCGACCCGGCAGCGGCGTTCGACCGGGACGGGGCGCGCGCGCGCCGCGGCAAACCGCTCATGCGGGTGCTCGACCCGCTGCTCGCCGATCCCTATTTCGCCGAGCCGCCCCCCAAGAGTACGGGGCGGGAGCGCTTCGGGATCGAGTTCGCCGACCGCCTGCTCGGTCTCGTGCGGCAGGCGGGCGGCTCCGACAACGACGCCGTCGCCACGGCTACGGCGCTCACCGCCGAAACGATCGCCCGCGCGCTGGAGCGCTGGACCCCCCCTGGGGAAGGCGAGGCCGAGCTGGTGATCTCGGGTGGCGGGGCCCGCAATCCCGTGGTCGTCGAGCTGCTGGCCGCGCGCGTGCGTCCCCGCCCCGTGCTGCCGTTCGATCGGCTGTTCTTCGATGGCGAGGCGAAGGAGGCGCTCGCGTTCGCGTTCTTGGGCTTCCTCACGCTCGCCGGGAAGCCTGGGAACCTGCCGGCCGCCACCGGCGCCCGCGGCGCCCGCGTGCTCGGCCACGTCACACCGGCGTGAGCGGCTCGCTGGCCCGGCTCGTCTTTCCGGCCCTGCGGTGGCGGCGCCAGAGTTTCGACCACGAGCAGGCGAAGATCGACGCCGCGCTCGCCGCCGGCGTGGGCGGCTTCATCATCTTCGGCGGGACCCGCGCGATCGTCACCGCGCTCACCGACGAGTTGCGGCGCCGGGCAGGGCGCCCGCTCTTGATCGGGGCCGACGTGGAGCGGGGGGTCGCCCAGCAGGTGGGGGGACTCACCGAGCTACCGCCCCCCGCGGCGCTCGGCTACATCGATGATCTGGAGGCGACCCGCACCTGCGGCGTGATCACCGGGTTCGAGGCGCGGTCGGTGGGGATCAACTGGGCGTTCGCCCCGGTGTGCGATCTCGATCTCGAGCCCAGGAATCCGATCGTGCAGACGCGGTCGTTCGGGGCCGACCCGACGCGCGTCGGCGAGCATGCCGCCGCGTGGATCCGCGGTCTGCAGGAGCATGGCGTGCTGGGCTGCGCCAAGCACTACCCGGGCCACGGGCGCACGACGCGCGACTCGCACGAGACCTTGCCGCGCGTCCTGACGCCCGCCGCCGAGCTGCAGCGGGTCGACGTCACCCCGTTCGAGCACGCACTGCGGGCGGGCGTGGGCAGCGTGATGAGCGCCTTCGTGGCGTTTCCGGCCTGGGACCCGTCGGGGCGCGCCGCGAGCTTTTCTCCCGAAATCCTCGGCTATCTGCGCGGCACGTTGAATTTCACGGGGCTGGTCGTGACCGACGCCCTGATCATGGCGGGCGCGAGCGCGGCCCAGCCGGTGCCCTCCGCCACTGTCAGCGCCGTCGCCGCGGGGTGCGACGCGCTGTTGTATCCCGAGGAGTTCCGGGGCGTCGTCGAGGCGCTGGACCGGGCCGTTGGGTCCGAGATCCCGACCTCCCGGGCGGACGAAGCCCTGGCCCGCTACGAGCAGGCGGCGGCGCTGTGGGACTCGAGCGCCGATCAGGGGCTGCCCGACCTCGCGGCCCACGGCGCGTTCGCCGATGGCGTCGCCGACCGGGCGGTACACGTGCTGCGTGGCGAGCCGCCGGCGCTCCGCGCTCCGCTCGCCGTCTCGATCGTGGACGACGACGTGGGCGGTCCGTACACCGTGGGACCGCGCGATGTGTTCACGCAGACGCTGCGCGAAGCGGGAGTGCCCGTCGAACAACGTGCGACGCGTAACGTGCAACGTATCGTCCTGGTGTACGCCGAGCCACGATCGTGGAAAGGTCGAGCGGATCTCGGGGCGCGCTCTGTCGCGGCGCTGCGGCGGCTCGCGCCGGCGTCGCAGCTCGTCGTGCTGTTCGGGCATCCGCGGCTCGCGCGCCAGATCCCGGGCTCGGCGCCGGTCGTGTGCTGTTGGCACGGCCAGCCGCTCATGCAGCGAGCGGCGGCGAGGCACGTAATTCGCTGGCTGGGATGATTCTTCTATTTATGCTGGTGCAGGTACTCGAGGACGAGATGGGCGGGGACCGCGTAGATGATTTTTCCCTGCGACTCGCGGTTCCCTCCGTACAGGACTCCGACCACGTAGCCGCCGCGGTCGAAGATCGGGCTCCCGGATGAGCCCGGCGCTCCGTAGCCGTCCACCTGCACGACGCTCGACAACACCTTGCTCACCGTGCCCACCGTCAGGGTCGGGTCGGCCACCACCGCGCTCTGGCCGTGGCGCTCCATCGGCAGGTCTTCACCGAGCGGATAACCGATGATGGCGACGGGGTCGCCCCGCTGCAGGCCACCGGCTTGCTCGAGGAGCCCGAAAACCCGCGGCGTGCCACCGCGCACGTCGACCTGCAGCACCCCGACGTCCGCCGTATCGGCCACGCCGACGACTCGGCCCTGGAACCACTGCTTCGAGCCCGAGAACTTGACGGCGATCGCCACGGGTCGGCGGTCCCCCGCTTCGCCCACGAGGACGTGCTTGTTGGTGACCAGGGTGCCTTGAGAGTCGACCGCGAACGCGGTGCCGGTGAACACCTCGACATCCGAGAACTTGACGACGAGCATCGCGACCGCGTCCTGGTTTTTGCGGGCGATCGCGCGGTAGTCGACCGCCGCCGCGCCCGCCAGGCCCCGCTGGCGGGCTTCGGCGGTATCGAGCTGCGCGCGCAGCCGGGCGACAGAAGGCGCGTCACTCCCGGAGCCCGCGGCCGCGAGCTCGCTGCGCAGCCTGGCGACTTCGGCCTGTGATTCCCGGAGCGCGTCCCGGACGCTCTCGAGCTCCGATTGGAAGCGCGAGAGCAGGCGCTGGGCTTCGCGATGCAAGCTGTCGGCCCGCGCCCGGAGCGCCACGAGCGCGCGGGCGTCACGCGCGGCCTCCCACTGGCTCCACCCGAACCCCGCCAGCGTGAGGCCGAGCAGCCCGATCAATACCTTGGTCGTGCGACGGAGATGCGCGAGCTCCGCCACGAGGCGCAGGGCCGCGCTGGCGCGGCGCTCCCGCGATCCGGTGACCGCATCCCGCTCGCCTTCCGCCGCGAGCACGCGGAATTCCACGGAGGGCCCCTGCGGCCCGAAGCCGATCACGTCGCCATCCTGCAGCACCACGTCGCCCGTGATCCGCTCGCCATTGACGAAGGTCCCGTTTTTCGAGCCGAGGTCGCGCAGGCTGAACGCCGCGCCGTGCCGCACGATGGCGGCGTGGCGCGAGGACACATCGAGATCGCGCTCGGTGTCGAAGCGAACGTCCGACAGCGGATGGCGTCCGAGCCCGATGTAGGTCTTGTGGAAGGTCGCGACCTCCCCGGCGCGCGCGCCCGACAAGAACCGGAACTGGGCGGTCACTGGCTCCGGGTGGCGAGATAGAGCGCCACGGCCACGGCGGCCGCCGCGAGCACGGCTGCGGCTACGACGCGCCAGCGGCCCTCGCGGGTGGGCAACGGCGGCCGGCTCCCCCGGTAGACCGGTACGGGCTCGGTGCTCGTCTCCGTGTCGATCAGCGGGTACACCTGATGGCCCACCTCCTCGCCGGCGGCGGCCGAGCGCAGCCCGTCCCCGTCGAACCGCGCGATGACGACCGTGATGTTGTCCGGTCCGCCGCGCTCGTTGGCGAGTGCGATCAGGCGGTCACACGCCGCCTGCAGATCCCGCTCGCGGGTGACGATCTCGGCGATCTCCTGCTTCTTGACCTGACCCGAGAGCCCGTCCGAGCAGAGCACCAGGACGTCCCCCTTGCGGACTTCCTGGTACGTGAGGTCGACCTTCACCTTGGGATCCGGGCCCAGCGCTTGGAGGATGATGTTGCGCCGCTCGCTGCGCGCCGCTTCCTCTTCCGTGAGCTCGCCCGCCTCCACCAGGCGCTGCATCAACGACTGGTCCTTGGTGAGCTGCACCGCCTGGCCGTGGCGGATCAGGTAGGCGCGGCTATCTCCTACCTGCGTGAGGTAGACGTAATCGTGGAGGATGCCGACGGCCGTGGTGGTGGTGCCCATGCCCCGCACCTCGGGGTGCGCTTTGGCGTACGAGTGAATCTGCCCGTTGGCGGCCTCGACGGATTCCTTCAGCCGGTATGCGAACCGCTGCGGCGTCGCTTCCTTCTCACTTCTCCACAGCCGGATCATCTGGTCATAGATGGTGTCCGCGGCCATCTGGCTGGCGAGCTCGCCCGCGGCGGCGCCGCCCATGCCGTCGGCGACGATCAGCAGCGTCCCCCGCTCACCCACGTCGTGCGCGCGCACCGGCGGCTGCAACGACGCCTCGCCGCGGGTGAGATCGGCCACGAGGAAACGGTCCTCGTTGTGGTCGCGCGTCTTGCCGAGGTCGGTCTTGGCGAAGACCTCGATCTTGACGGGCTTGGGGGCGCGCCAGAGCATCAGGGCGACAAATCCCCCTTCAGCAGCCTCACGAGTTTCTGGTATGTGGTGTTGTCCGGGGCGAGCACCAAGGCCGCCTGGCACCACTGCAGGGCTCTGGAACGAGCGTTCTCGCTCATGTACGAATCACAAATGATCTTGGCCGCTGCCGCACGGTACACCTTTGGGAGCGCCGTCATCGCGTAATAAAAGTCCGCCGTGTCGCGCGCGGCGTTGGCCGTGAGGTTGCCTGCCGCGAGATCCAAGGCGGTCGATTCGAGCGTCCTCCGCACCTGCATCTCGCTCACGGCGATGGTGGGTGGTGGCGGCGGCGCTTGGTGAGTCGCGCCGGCATCGCGGTCGGACGGCCGGCGCGCCGTTCGCGAATCGGCGGCCCGCGACGGCGGCGCCGGCGGCACGGCCGCCCGGGACGTCGAGTCCACGGCAACGGGCGGCGGGCCCGCCCGCATCGTGTCCAGGCGGGCCGGGCTCTCGGCTCGGCGGCCGCGGCCGAACACCATCATCGCGGCCCCGCCCGCGCCCAGGACGAGGGCGGCGCCCACGATGACGGGCAGGAGCGAGCGCTGCTTCACCGGGGGCACCGGGGTCCGCCGCGGGAGCGACAGCGCCGCCACCGCCCGTGAGTCGAGGAGCCGCGTCCGATCTTCGGCATCCCCACGGGTCACTGGAATCCCGGTGGCGGAGCTGCGGCGAGCCAGACCCGTGACGCTCGCCACGTCGCTTGCGAACTTGGCTGCCGACTGGTAGCGGGCCACCGGACTGCGCGCCAGCGCCGCGTCGAGCGTCTCCTGCAGGCCAAGTGGGAAGCGCAGGTCGGGTCGCGCAGCCCCGAGCTTCAGGGGCTCCTCGGTGAGCCGCTGGATCATCGTCTCCTGCACGGTGCCGGCCTCGAACGGCAGCCGCGCGGTCAACATCTTGAAGAACACGAGGGCGAGCGAGTAGATGTCGCTCCGACCGTCGAGCTTGTCCCCCGACAGCTGCTCGGGGCTCATGAATTCGGGCGTGCCGATGACCAGCCCCGTCTTCGTCACTTCCTGGCTGGCGTCGCTGCCCACCAGCTTGGCGATCCCGAAGTCCACGACCTTCACGACGTCGGCGCCGTCGCGCGCCCGCGCGATCATGATGTTGTCAGGCTTCAGGTCGCGATGCACGATCCCCAAGTCATGCGCCGCCTGGAGCGCGTCTGCCACCTGGACGAGTATGGCCGCGGCGCGGGCCACCGGGAGGGCCCCCTCTCGTTCCAGCACGTCGGTGAGCGGCTGTCCCTCGACGAACTCCATTGCGAGGTAGATGAGGCCTTCCGGCGTCTCACCGAAATCGTAGATGGCGCACACGCTGGGGTGGCTGATGCGGCTCGCGTTCGCCGCCTCGCGGTTGAAGCGCGCCACCGCGTCGGGGTCGTAGACCATCGAGGGGTTCAACACCTTGATGGCGCTCTTGCGTCCCATCTTCACGTGCTCGGCCAGGTATACCTGGCCCATGCCGCCCTCGCCCAGCTTCTTCACGACGTGGTAGCGGTCGGCGAGCACCTGCCCGACGAGATCCTGTCCGGGCGACGACGAGCGCAGCGTCTGCCCGTCGTTCGGGCAAAACCGGAGGTCGTCGGGGTATTGGGTCGAGCAGAGGGGGCAGGTCTTCACGTCGGAATCTCGACGCGCAGCAGCTTGTCGCCGACCAGCACGCGCGAGTCGTGGCGCAGCTCGATGTCGCCCCGGGCGGCGAGCGCCACGCCGTTGCGGCTGTTGGCGTCGACCACGACGAAATCGGCGTCCTCGGACCGGATGATGGCGTGGCGCGCGCTCATGGATGGATCATACGGGAATGTCCAGTCGCCGTGCTCGCGGCCGATCGCCACGTCCCGGCCGGGGGAAAGCTGGATCACATCGCGCGCGCTCCCGTCCGAGCGCAGCTGCGTCAGGCTCGCGATGTCGGCGCTCGGGATCAGGCTCCCCATGCGGCGCGTGGCGTCGGCATCGGGCGGGTGTGGCCCGGGATAGCCGAGTCGCCGGAACCGGATCACCTGCGAGCCGATCAGCAGCAGGTCGCCGTCGGCCAGGCGATGGGGCGCCTCGAGGAACACCCAGGTGCCGTTGCGGCTCCCCAGGTCGCGCACCAGGAGCGCGTCGTGCTCCCAGGAAATCTTGGCGTGCAGCGGCGAGAGGAACACGTCTTCCGGAAACCGGATGTCGCCGTCCTGGCGGCCGATGGTCGTGTCCGGGCTGCGCCGCTCGAAGCGCTGCACAGCGGCGCCGCTGTCGTCGAGTAGTACGAGGACGATGGGCGGCGGGGCGCTGGGGGGGGGACCGCCCGTCGCCGCGGGCGATCGGCGATCGGGAGCAGGCTCGACGAGCGGTGCCCCGCACGTGGGACAGAACCTGGTCCCCGCCGCGACCGGCGAGCCGCAGCGCCCGCAGCTCGGGCCCGAGCCGGGAGCGGTGAGGCGACGCCCGCAGTGCGGGCAGAACGGCAGGAGGCCGCTCGCGCGACCTCCGCAGAAAGGACACGTGAGCGCCTCGGGGCGAGTCGGAGCGACGACCGGCGGCGCGACCCCCCGCGTCCCGGGCACTGCCGTGCCGACCGCCGCCGCCTTGACACCTGAGGCTTTGCCCATGGGCTTGCCGCAGTCCATACAGAACTGCGCGCCGGCGTCGTTTTCGCGGCCGCAGTAGGCGCAGACGGTCACTGGAAAAAGTGCTCCACAGGGCGCAACAGCACGGGCTGCCCAATCTATTGGGCAAATTGACGCGTCGAAAGGGTCAATGCTAGCTTGCGCGCCTATGCGTTGGCTCAGTGGAGCGCTGTCGCTGCTGTGCGCCGCCGGGTGCGCCAGTGCGCGCCCCCGCGGCGTGCCGCTGCGCGCGGGCGCGACGCCGGCGCCCGCGCGGGAGTCGCTCCACATCAGCATCGTGTACCCCGGACCGACGGACGTCATTCAAGCACGCGACTCGACGTTTCTGTTCGGCGCGGTGCGCGGCGGCGTGGGACGGGAGAGCCTGACCGTCGCCGGAACGCCCGTGCCGGTGCTCGCCAACGGAGCGTGGATCGCCTGGGTGCCCCTCCCTGACGACACCGTCGCTGCGGTTCGAGTCGTGGTTCGATCCGGAGGCGATTCCGCGGTGCAGGACGTGATGGCGCGGATCGCGCCCCGCTACCGTCCTCCGCCGAGCCGTGCCGCATGGATCGACACCACGACCTTTGCCCCCTCCGGGACGCTCGCGCTCCCGCTAGGGGAAGGTATACGGCTCGCCGTGCGCGCGGCGGCCGGCGCGGTCGTGCGGCTGCGACTGCCGTGGGGCGCCACGATCCCGTTCGTTCCCGACACGCTCCCCGCAGAGCCCACCTGGGGTGTGCGGGCGTTCGCCACGACGACGACGGCGTACCGCCTCCCGCCCGCGGCGGATCGCTACGTCGCTTGGCTTCCAGCCGCGCCCCTCTGCCCGGACGGCAAGAGCGCCTGTGCCACACTCGAGGCCGTGGTGGCGGGGGACACCGCGACCACGCGCTGGCCGCTCACGGTTGGTCTCATGGACATGAGTTTCCCCACGATCGTTGTGCTCAACGATGACACGGCACACACGGGTACGACCGACAGTCTGACGGTGGGAAAGTCGGTGCCGGGGGGGACCTACAATTGGTTCTTCCCGACGGGGACCACCGCCGTGCTCTCGGGGCGCTGGAACGACCAGGCGCGCCTCCAGCTCTCGAAGAGCTCGGTCGCGTGGGTGAACGCGGCCGACGTCGTGCCGCTCCCGGCTGGCACACCCCCGCCGGGGGGCGTGGTCGGCTCCGTGCGACTGCGGCCCGGCCCGGCTTCCATCACGTTGCGCGTGCCGTTGCCCGAGAAGCTGCCGTTTCAGGTTGCGGAGCAGGAACGGACCCTGACCCTCCGGCTCTACGGGGTGGCGTCGGATATCAACTGGATGCAGTACGGCGGCACCGATCCGCTCGTCACCCGCATGAGCTACGCCCAGCCCGCCGTGGACGAGGTGACGATCACGCTCGAGCTGGCGCGCCGGGTCTGGGGATATCGCACGCGGTTCGATGGGCGGGACCTGCTGCTCGAGATACGGCGTCCGCCGGCGATCGATCCGGACCGACCCCTGAAGGGGCGCACCATCGTGCTCGACCCCGGCCATCCTCCGGTCGGGGCCACGGGCCCGACCGGCCTGTGGGAGCCGGTGGCGACGCTCGCGATCGCGCTCAAAGCGAAAGCGCTGCTCGAGCAGGCGGGCGCGACCGTGCTGCTCACGCGTACCGACTCGCTGCCGGTGGATCTGTACCCGCGCACGCACTTCGCCGAGCTGCATGACGCGGAGGTGCTCGTCTCGATTCACGCCAACGCCCTCCCCGACGGGCTGAATCCGTTCGTGAACAACGGCACGAGCGTCTACTACTTCCACCCTCGCAGCGCTCCGCTTGCCCGGGCGTTGGACCGCGCTCTGGTCACGGAGCTGGGCGTGCGAGATCTCGGTATGGGCCGGGGGGACTACGCGCTGGTACGCCCGACGTGGATGCCCGCGGCGCTCACCGAAGGTCTGTTCATCATGCTCCCCGAGCAGGAGGCGATGCTGCGCAGCGACGAGGGGCAGGGGCGGTATGCGCGGGGGGTGGTGCGGGGCATTGAGGCGTTTCTGCGAGAGCGAGCGCAGGAGCCGTGAGATTGCGGATTGCGGATTGCGGATTGCGGATTGGCACGACGTCCTTAGGTCGTCGGCTCGACCTTTCACTGATATTCCGCAATCCGCAATCCGCAGTCCGCATTTTGGTGCTCCTCCTGTTCGCCGCGCGCGCCGAGGCACAGGTCGACCCCTCCGGCCCCTGGCGCACCCTGCACACTCCGCACTTCCGCGTTCATTTCCGCCCGGTCTATCGCGACGTGGCGCAGGTCGCAGCCCGGGAGGCCGAGCGCGCCTATGGGCTGCTCGCCTCCGAGCTCCACCCGCCGCGCCAGGTGGTCGACCTCACCCTGGTCGACGACATCGACTCCCCCAACGGGGCGACGCTGGTGTTTCCCTCGGACCGGATCTACGTCTTCCTGCCACCGCCGGCGACGGACCCCGGGTTACAGCACTACGACAGCTGGCTCCGGCTGGTCACGACGCACGAGCTCACGCACGTCTTCCACCTCGATCGGGTGCGTGGGTTGTGGAGCGGGCTGCAGGCGGTGTTCGGGCGTGCCCCCGGCTTGTTTCCCAACACGTACCAGCCCAGCTGGGTGACGGAGGGGCTGGCGACCTACTACGAGTCGCGGTTCACCAACGGCGGGCGAGTCACGGGTAGCCTGCACACCCAGGTGCTCGCGGCGGACCGCGCGGCCGATGCGTCGCGCTCGCCCTCGAGCGCCGTCTTCTTCTCCCGCTGGGCGGACGGGCTCGTGCCCTACGCGTACGGCAGCCGCTTCTTTAATTACCTGGCCGGGCAGGGGCGGGACTCCGTGGTGCCCCGGTTTGTCGAGGCGACGTCCGCACAGCTGATCCCGTATCGGGTGGGGCGCCAGATCGCTCGCGCCGATCCGGGTCGTTCGCTGGAGGCGGAATGGCCCAAGGGCACCGGGCCCCCGCCCCAGGCAGGGGCGGCCGCCTCGGGCGCGCGCGTCATCGACCGCGCGCTCCGCACCGAGCCCGTGCCACAGGTATCGCCCGACGGCCGGTACCTCGCGTACGTCCGGGACGACGGTAAGGGGCCGAGCGAACTGCGAGTGCTCGATGCGCGGCAATTCCGGGTGTTACGCACCCACCGAGTGAACGCCGAGGTGAGCTACGACTGGCTCGGCGACACGCTGGTCGTGGCACAGCTCGAGTGGACATCACGCTGGCGGGTGTACAGCGACCTCTACCGGTGGCTTCCCGTCGCGGGCGGCGAGTGGCGCCGCGTGACGCACGGGGCGAGGCTCGTGGCGCCCCGCGCGGGCGGGGGCCGCCTGTCGGTGATCGCGCTGGTACCGGCGGGGAATCGCCCCGCGCTGCCGGTGCCCTCCGCGCCCGACGGGGCAGGTGCGACGTGGGGCGAGGTCGTGCCGTCCCCTGACGGGCGCTGGGTGGCGGGCACGCGCAACGCGGACGGCCACTGGGCGCTGTTGCGCTGGCCCGCCGATTCCCCCGAGGCCGGTAGGGTGCTGCGGGAGTCGGCGGGCGTGATCGCCGACCCGACGTGGACACCCGCGAGCGAGCTGCTCTTCGTCACCGACCCGACGGGGTTCCCGCAGGTCTATCGCTGGCGGGACCCGACGGGCGCCGAGCCGCTCACGGCCGAGCCGCTCGGCGCCCGGGCGCCGGCGGCGCTGCCCGATGGCTCGTTGCTGTACGTGACCCTCGCGGCCGGGGGCTGGGAGTTGCGGCACGCGGCCGCAGGGGATGGGCGGAGGGAGCGACCTGCCGGCCAGCCGGTACCGGTCGATCGACCTGCTCCGTTCGCCGCGGCGCCGCCCGTCGCGACGCGCGAGACGGGGTACGCGGCGTGGCCTGCGCTGCGGCCACATTTCTGGCTGCCGCTGTTTCTCGATGTGGGGCGGAGCGGGCGGTTCTGGGGCGGCGCCACGGCGGGGAGCGATGCTGTCGGCCGGTTCAACTACATCGCGGCGGGGCTCGTGGCGCGGCAACCGTTCCGCGCGATCGGGTGGTTCGCGGGGTTGTGGAGTGGGCTGGGCAACCCGACGCTCGACGTGTCGGCGTCGAGTGAGTGGGACGACTTGCTCGCGCCGGTCACGCTCTCCGAGCGCACGCAGGAGGGCGCGCTCGGCGCGACGTTCGTGGCGCGGCGCTGGCGCACGTTCGCCAGTGTGCGACTGGCCGCGGAGTTCAAGGGGACGCGCTTCGTCACCATCCCGGACACCTCGCTCGCCACGATTTGCCCGGCGTGCGACGGCCGGGATCTCCTGGGAGGATCGGTGACGCTGGCGGTGACGCACGTCGTCTCGGCCCCGCTCGCCGTCTCGCACCAGGACGGATTCAGCTGGTCGGCGTTCTACCGGCGGCGCGAGGAGCTGGGAGGCACTCGATGGTCGAGTGAAGCCCGCTCGCGCGTCGGCCTGTACGCCCACATCCCGGGACTCGGCGGGTTCGCGCACCATGTGCTCGCCGTTCGGCTCGCCGCCGGCGTGACGGGCGGGCCGCTGCGCGAGCTGCTGAAGGCGGGGGGTGTGTCGTCGGGCAGCTACGTCTTGACGTTCGGCCAGGCGGCGCTCGGGGGGACGCGCGATTTTCCGGTGCGTGGCTACCGCGGCGGCGAGCTGCTGGGCGAGCGGGCCGCGACCCTGAGCGTCGAATATCGCCTGCCGCTCGCGCTCGTCGGCGCGCCGTTCGGTCACCTGCCGTTCGGCGCCGACAAGCTGTGGCTCAACCTGTTCGGCGATGCGGGCGACGCCTGGGACGCAGGGCAGGCACCGCGCCTCACGCGGCTCCGCTCCGCGGGCGCGGAGCTCGCCGGAGACTTCACCATCAGTTACGACTTCCTGCTGCAGGTCCGGCTCGGCGTCGCGGCGCCGCTCGCCGATCCGCCCTCTGGGGCGGCCCGCCGCCCGCACGTGTATATGGGGCTCGCGTCGGACTTCTGAGCCGCGGCACCGGGGGGAGTCCTGTAGGGGCTTCAGCCGGGAGAACGCGCAGGTGGGTGGTGGGATATAATAGCACTATGCGCCGGTCGCTCGTTCTGCTCGCCCTCCTCGTCGGGCCCGCCACGCGTCTTCCCGCCCAGTCCCCCGCCGAGCGCGCCGCGATCGAGGCGCTGCGCGACTCCCTCACGGCGGTGACCGACTCGCTGGCGTTGAAGCGTTTCGAGGCGGCGACGATACAAGTGGCGAAGCAGCAACGCAACGATCCGCTCATCCATTGTCGACTCGGGTTCATCGCCTATCGGCTGGGCGAAGTCGCCAATAGCAAGGCGCATTACGACGACGCGGCCGGAGAATTCGAATGGGCTGGGGAGCTCCGGCCCGACTGGCCCTATGCGTGGTACGGTCTCGGGCTCGCGGAGCTGGCGCAGGGCGAGCACGCCGTCATCGCGATCGAGAATCTCCGGCAACAGCTCGGGAAGGACTACCTGTCCAAAGCGGCGCGGGCGCTGGCGCGCGCTACGCAAGCCGACCCGAGCTTCGCGCAGGCGAGCATCGATCTGGCGAACACCGCGCTCACGCAGCGCATCCAGCCGCGACTCGAGGTCGCGCTGCAGGCGGTGCGGCTCGCCGCGGCGTCGACGGCGGGCCGGAACGCAGGCGTGCAGCTCGCACGCGGCCGCGTGGAGCGCGAGGTAGGCGAAGCCGATTCATCGGTGGCGGGGTTCCAAGCCTACCTGAGCGTCGGCGGCGACTCAGGGCTCGGCCTGCTGGAGCTCGCGCGGACCTATTACTACGCGCAGCGGCCGGGGGAGGGGTGGCACACCTATTTCGCCGGGGCGCGCCTGGCCCGCTCCGCCGCGGCCCTGGCGCTGTACCGCGCCGACTTGAGTGCCCTCGTGGGCCCCGACGAGATGGCGCCGTTCGACGGCTTCACGTCCCCCGGCCAGCGCGCCGCGTGGCTCGAGCGCTTTTGGCTGCGGCGCGACGCGACCGAAGCACGCGAGCCCGGCGAACGTCTCGCGGAGCATTATCGGCGCTGGTTTTACGCCTGGCACAATTTTCGCCTCGTGAGCCGGCATCGCCATTACGACATCACCGAACGCTATCGCGCCGACCAGACGACCTTCGACGACCGTGGCGCCATCTACCTGCGTCACGGTCCCCCCGACAAGCGGGCGACCTACCCGCGCGTGCTCGACCGGCTCGAGCCAAACGAAACGTGGCTGTACCGGCGTCCGGAAGGTGACCTGATCTTCCACTTCGTCGCGCGAGACGACGTCCAGGACTACAAGCTGGTGGAAAGCCTGGCCGACGCGGTGGTCGCCGGCTTCCGCGGCGCCCTGGCCTTGCAGGGCCGTCGCGGTCTCGATCCCATCACCAGCGACCTGTTCGCCTCGCGCGCAGACGTAAATCCGCTCTATGCCCGGCTAGGAAACACGCTCGGCTCGGCGAACGCGGCTGGTGCGCTCGCCGTTGAGCGCTCGCTCGGGCAGCATAGCATCGCCGTGGGCACGACGACGGACAGCTATCGCCGCGTCTTCGTGACGCCGCTCGAGGTACTGACGTCGGAGTTTGTCGTCGGCGCGCGCGCCCCGCAGGGGGGACAGCAGCTGCATGTCGTGTTCGCGATTCCCGGCCACCAGCTGACGCCCGTTGCCGACTCGATGCGGGTGCTGTACCCGATCTCCTTCCGGTTGGTCGTGTGCGACACCCTCGACGACCAGGTCGCCCGGCTCGACACGACGCGCGTGTTCACCGCGCCGCAGGCGCTGCCCTCGGGGGCGTATCTCACTGGCCAGCTCGCGCTGCCGGTTCCGCCGGGGCGATACCGCTACCGTCTGCTGGTGGCGGAGCCGGGTCGGGAGGCCGGCGACCTCGTGACGCGGGACTCGATCGCCGTCGGCAGCCTCGACGGCGCGCGCTTCGCGGCCAGCGACCTCGTGCTCGGCCGCCAGGGATCGGGCCTTGCATGGACGCCGGGACCGGATACGGTGCCGCTCAACCCGCTGGGCCGGTTTCCGGAGGGCGGCTCGGCGGAGCTGTATTACGAGGTATACGGGCTCGCACCGGGGTCGTCGTATCACACCGTCGTCCGGCTCGAGCGGGAAGGACGGCGCTCACTGTTTCACCGGCTGTTCGGCGGGGGACAGACGCCGGTGCTGTTCGAGTTCGACGCGCCCGCCGACGGGCCGGTGACGAGGGTGCGCCGTGCCGTCGACCTGCGCGACGCGTCGAAGGGGAGCTACGTCCTCGCCGTCGAGGTGCGCGACCCGGCGACGGCCGCGTCGTTGGTGCGGCGTCGCCAATTCGTCATTGTGTCGCGCTAGTCGGTTGACACCCGCTCCGACGCGCCCGTAAGTTTCCGCGACCCTCGGAGAATTGATGTACTGTTCCCGCTGCGGCACTCAGAACGACGACACCAGTAAATTCTGCCGCTCCTGCGGCTTGGATCTCGCGGCGACTCCGATCCAGACCCCCCAGGAGCTGACCGAGCTCGAGCTGGTGCGGGAGCAGCTCAAGGACGAGTACGAGATCCTCGACGAGCTCGGGCGCGGCGGCATGGCGATCGTGTTCAAGGCGCGGGAGAAGCAGCTCGAGCGCGAGGTCGCCATCAAGGTCCTGCCGTTCTCGCTCGCCTTCGACAAGGAGTTCGTCGAGCGGTTCCAGCGCGAAGCCCGCACCTCGGCCAAGCTCGAGCACCCGGGCATCATCCCGATCTACCGCGTCGGCAAGTCCGGCCGGGTGATCTACTTCGTCATGAAGTTCCTGCGGGGCAAGCCGCTCGCCTCCGTCCTCGGGGCGCGAGGCTCGTTGCCGCCGGCCGAGATCCGACAGGTGCTCGTCCAGGTCTCCCGCGCCCTCGCCTACGCGCACAAGAGCGGCATCGTGCACCGCGACATCAAGCCCGATAACATCATGTTCGACGAGCACGGCCAGGCGGTCGTGACGGATTTCGGGATCGCCAAGGCGGCGACGGGCGGGAAGCTCACGGGCACGGGCATGTCGATCGGCACGCCCCACTACATGAGCCCCGAGCAGGCGCGCGCGCAGGCGCTCGACGGCCGCAGCGACATCTATTCGCTGGGCGTCGTCGCCTACCAGTGTCTCACCGGCAGCGTGCCGTTCGACGGCGAGGACTCTTTCTCCATCGGGTACAAGCACATCATGGAGGAGGTTCCGCTGCCACCCCTCGAGACCTACGACCAGCGGACCCTGTTCGAGATCATCCGGAAGATGATGGCGAAGGGGCCGGACGATCGCTTCCAGAGCGCGGACGAGCTCGTCAACGCCCTCGAGGCTGGTGGTGGTTTCGCCGCCGTCGGGCTCTCGACCGCCCCCACGCGCGCCATCCCGTCGCTCGCGGGCGCCCGCCTCGCCGGGGCGCCCACGACGCCCATCCCGCGCACGCCGACCGGGGCGCGGCTCGCCGCCGCGGTCGAGCCGCACCACCGTTCCGTCGGCGCGGGGATCGCGCTCTGGGTCTTCGTCGTCGTCGTGGCGGTCGGCGCCCCCGGTCTGTACGCCTACAAGAAGGGCTTGCTCTTCTTCGCGCGGGCCGCCGTCCCCGACTCCGCCGCCATCCACGACACGGTCGCGCAGCGCCTGCTCGGTGACACCGGGGCGGCCGCCGCCTCGGACAGCCCGGCCACGCGCTCCACGTCCCCACCGCTCGACATGAGCCGCCGCCAGATCGCGCCTGGTACGCCCGGGCGGCTCACGCTGCAGGGCTTGCCTGCGGGCGCCCAGATCACCCTCAACGGGCAGCCCTTTCGCACCCAGGGCGACGTGCCGCCCGGCACGTACAAGCTCGCCGTGCGGGCGGCTGGGTTCGCTCCCTACGAGCGCCCCCTCGTCATCACGGCGGGGGCGCCGTTGACCGTCAAGGTCGAGCTGGAGTCGGCCACGGTCGCCGGGGGAGAGGACGGCTCGGGCCCCTGCGAGGTCTTCGGACCGGCCTACAACCAGGACCACATTTGCTACACGACGCCGCCCGTGCCCCTGTCGCTGACGCGGATCCCCGTCCCGGCGGATGCGACGATCTTTCCACGTCAGGCGATCCTCCTGATCCATGTCTCGCGCGACGGCGCGACGCTCGAGGCGCGCGTCTTCGGCCCCTCCAACCTCGCCACGTTCAACGACCAGGCGATGGACATGGCCAGGAACCTGCGTTGGAATCCCGCGCAGAAGAACGGGGAGCCGGTCGACGCATGGGTGCAGTGGCGGTTCGAGCCGGTGAGGCAGTAATCAACATTCACGCGACGGCCTTCATCGCCCCGGGCGCCGTGGTGCTCGGGGATGTGACGCTCGCCGCCCGCGCTAGCGTGTGGTACGGTGCCGTGCTCCGGGGCGACATGGCGCCGATCGTGGTGGGCGAAGCCACGAACCTGCAGGATGGAACGATCGTGCATGTAGACGAAGGCAAGCCCGCGCGGATCGGGGCCCGGGTCGGCGTGGGCCACCGGGCGATCTTGCACGGTTGCACGGTCGAGGACGACTGCCTGATCGGCATGGGCAGCATTCTCCTGAACGACGTCCACGTGGGCACGGGAAGCGTCGTAGCGGCGGGCGCCGTGGTGCCGGAGGGAACCCATGTGCCACCGGGGTCGTTGATCGTGGGGGTGCCTGCCCGGGTGGCGCGGCGCGTAGACGACGCGCTGCGAGAGCGGATCCGCCTCACCTGGGAGCACTACGTGGCGGAAGCGGAACGGCATCGCGCCGGTCGGTTCCCGCTCGCGCGAGCAAGTTTGTGATGTGAATTGGTGAAAGTGTTGTGCGGGCGGCGCTGACACGAGTGTTGCCCGGACGGGCCGACCGGCCTACCTTGCCCTTCCGCGTTTTTGTCTGGCGCGCTGTTAAATTTCCGCTATCGCACGCGCTTTGTGAACACGCTCACACCGTGAGGGACGAGCCAGCATGACCGCCGCCACCCGCAAAGGGACGCTCGATCTGAGCGCCAACGCCATCACCGTGCTGGAGCGGCGCTACCTGGTGAAGGACGACCAGGGGGCGCCGGTCGAGCAGCCCGAAGACCTGTTCTGGCGGGTCGCCCGCACCATCGCCGAGCCGGACGGCCGCTACGGCGCCTCCGCCAAAGCGGTCGAGGGCCTCGCCGAAACGTTCTTCGAGCTGATGGCCACGCGGGTGTGGATGCCGAACTCGCCCACGCTCATGAACGCCGGCCGGCCGCTGGGCCAGCTGTCGGCGTGCTTCGTGTTGCCGGTGGACGATAGCCTGTCCAACGGGCAGAGCGGCATCTACGACACGCTCCGCGCCATGGCGCTGGTGCACCAGTCGGGGGGTGGGACGGGCTTTTCGTTTTCGCGCCTGCGTCCCAAGAACGACGTGGTGCGCTCGACGATGGGCGTTGCCTCGGGTCCCGTGTCGTTCATGAAGCTGTACGACGCCTCCACCGACGTGGTCAAGCAGGGCGGCACCCGCCGCGGCGCCAACATGGGGATACTGCGGGTGGACCATCCCGACATCCTCGAGTTCATCGCCTGCAAGGACGACCTCACGCAGGTGACGAACTTCAACATCTCGGTCGCGGTCTCGGACGCGTTCATGCAGGCGGTCGAGGAGGGCACGAGCTACGACCTGATTCACCCGCGCACGGGCCAGGCCGTGGGCCAGCTCGACGCCCGGGAGGTGTTCCGCAAGATCGTGCACGGCGCCTGGAAGACCGGGGAGCCGGGGGTGTACTTCATCGATCGCGCGAACCACTACAACCCGGTGCCCCACCTCGGGAGCTACGAGGCGACGAACCCCTGCGGTGAGCAGCCGCTGCTCCCCTACGACGTGTGCAACCTGGGATCGATCAACGTCGGTCTGTTCGCGCGAGACGGAGACGTCGATTGGGACCGCCTGCGGACGGCTGTGCACCTCTGCACCCACTTCCTCGATAACGTGATCGACGCGAACCGCTACCCGCTCGCCGAGATCGACGTCCTCGCCACGCGCATCCGCCGCATCGGGCTCGGCGTGATGGGCTGGGCGGATCTGCTGGTGCAGCTCGGGTTGCCGTACAACTCGGACGAGGCGGTCGCGCTCGGCCGCCGGCTCATGGAGTTCGTGGACGAAGAGTCGAAGGTCGCGTCGGAGAAGCTGGCGGAGCAGCGCGGGGTCTTCGCGGAATGGGAGCGGTCGATCTGGGGTCCGGACGCGACCTGTGCCCGCGGGCCGCAGGGCGAGCGCGTCCGCCCGATGCGGCGGCTCCGCAACTGCAACCTCACCACCGTCGCGCCCACGGGAACGATCTCCATCATCGCGGGCTGCTCCTCGGGAATCGAGCCGCTGTTCGCCGTCGCCTTCATGCGCAACCAGGCCGGCGTGCTGATGCCCGACGTCAACGAGGACTTCGTCCGGCTCGCGAAGCAGGAGGGCTGGTACTCGGGCGCGCTGATGCAGCGCATTGCGGCGGCGGGCCACATCCACTTCGACGAGGTGCCGGCGAAGTGGCAGCGGGTGTTCGTGACGGCGCACGATGTGACTCCTGAGTGGCACATCCAGATGCAGGCGGCATTCCAGGAGTTCACCGACTCGGCGATCTCCAAGACCTGCAACTTCGCTAACGACGCGACCGAGGAGTACGTCGAGAAGATCTACCGCTACGCCTACAAGCTCGGCTGCAAGGGCGTGACGGTGTACCGGGACGCGTCACGCGAGATGCAGGTGCTCTCGACCGGGTCGACCGCGAAGAAGGTACAGGAGCAAGCTGCGGGATCGGGGAAAGACGCGCTGGCTGAAGCGCTCGGCCGCCTCGCCGAGCTCGAGGCCGAGCTGGCCCGCACCCGCGACATGCTGCACGACGCGGAGGCGGAGAACCTGCAGCGGCGGGCCAAGCGGTCCCGTCCCGACCTCTTGAAGGGCGCCACGCGGCGCGTCGAGACGCCGCTCGGCACCATGTACGTGAACATCACGGAAGACGACAAAGGTCAGCCGTTCGAAGTGTTCATTTCACTCGGCAAGGCCGGCGCGCCCTTGATGGCGGACGTCGAGGCGATCGGGCGGCTCATCTCGTTGGCCTTGCGGTCGGGGATTCCGATACGCGAAGTGTACCGGCAGCTACGGGGCATCTCGTCCGATCGCGTCGTGGGTCTGGGACCGAACAAGGTCATGTCGGTGCCCGATGCCATCGGCATCGCGATCGAGAAGTGGATGCAGGAGAAGCAAGGCGTGCAGCAGGATCTCCTGGGTGGCGCAGTCGCGCCGGCGTCGGCGCACGCCGCCGCGGCGGAAGGGACGGTGAGCGAGCGCACGGGCGAGGCGCAGGATTTCATCGGCGCCTGTCCGGACTGCGGTTCGCAGCTCGCCTTCGCGGAGGGGTGCGCCAAATGCCACGTATGCGGGTTCTCGGAGTGCGGCTGAGCCGCGCTCACTTCTCGAACATCAACTCCTTCGCCCGCTGCGTGGCCTTCACCACGGCCTTGATCAGCGTCACGCGGAGCTTCCCCTCCTCCAGCTCGAGGATCCCGTCGATGGTGCAGCCCGCCGGCGTGGTGACGGCATCCTTGAGCAGGGCAGGGTGATCGCCGGTCTCGAGTGCGACCTTAGCGGCGCCGAGCAGCGTTTGCGCGGCTAACAGGGTCGCCACGTCCCGAGGCAGCCCGACTTTCACGCCGGCTTCCGCCAGCGACTCGAGAATGATGTAAACGAACGCCGGTCCGCTGGCGGACAGCCCGGTCACGGCGTCCATGTGCTTTTCGTCCACCACGACGGTCCGACCCACGGTGTCGAACAGCTGGCGGGCCGCCTGGAGGTGGGCGTCGGTGGCATGACTCCCCCGGCAAATGCCCGTCATCCCGGCACCCACCTGACACGGGGTATTGGGCATGGCGCGTACCACCGGGACGCCTCGTTCCAGACGACCCTCGATGTAGCTGGTCGGCACCGACGCGGCGGCGGAGACAACGAGCTTCGCGGGCGTCACCTCGGCGCGGATCTCGTCGAGCAGCTCGCCCACGTTCTGAGGCTTGACCGCGATCAGGATGACCGTTGCCCCGCGGGCGGCGGCGCGGTTGTCGGTGCCGACCGCGACGGGGAGTTGCGCGCTCAGCGCGCGCGCCCGCTCGACGTGGCGGACCGTGGCGCAGGCGTTGCCGGGGGAGAGGCCGGCCTTCAGCAATCCCTGGAGCAGGATCGACCCGATCTTGCCGAGCCCCAGCACCGCTACCGGTTCGTCCGTCATAACCGCCTCATCGCAGGCCTTCCTCGAGCAGGGTCGCCGCGTCGGTTTTCTCGTCGCGGTACTTGATGATCACCGGAGTGTAGAGCGAGAGACCCCAGCGGGCGGCCGCCGGACCGGCTACGGCCCGCGCGCCGGGCACGACGACCGCCCCGGCGGGAATCTCGAGCGGTCGCTCGCCGGACCGTCGATACGTCTGCTCCCGCACCACGTCGTACACGGCCGTCGAGCCGGTGAGGATCGTGCCCGCAGCGAGCACGGCTCGCTGGCGCACGATCGTGCCCTCGTAGATCCCGCACCCCCCGCCCACCAGCACATCGTCCTCCACGATCACGGGGAGGGCGCCGACCGGCTCCAGCACACCCCCGATTTGCGCCGCCGCCGACAGGTGCACGCGCTTCCCGATCTGCGCACACGACCCGACGAGCACGTGACTGTCGATCATCGCGCCTTCGTCCACGTACGCTCCGACATTCACGTACATCGGCGGCATGCACACGACGCCGGGCGCTACGTAGGCGCCGTCGCGAATGCTCGAGCCGCCGGGCACGATGCGCACCCGGTCGGCGAGCGTGGTGGGCCGCAGGGGATAGGTGTCCTTGTCGAAGAAGCGCCAGCCGGCGGCGGCCGCCATTTCGACCAGCTCGCCGATCCGGAATCCGAGCAGGATCCCGCGCTTCACCCACGTGTTGACGCACCACGCGCCGGTCGCCGTGCGCTCCGCGGCGCGGATCTCGCCCCTGGCCAGGGCCGTGCGAAACTCGGCGAACAGCGTCCGGTCGGCGTCACCGTAACTCTGGCGCTCGGTCGCGGTGAGCGCTTCGATGCGCTCACGCAGCGACATGCGCCGCGCCCTGGAGGAGGCCGAGCTCCGCGAGCGCCGCGCGCAGGCGGGCGCGCGTCTGCTCCTGTACCGGCACGAGGGGCAAGCGATAGTGCTCTTCCAAGAGCCCGAGCGCGGCCAGCGCGGCCTTGACCGGGCCCGGGTTCGACTCGATGAAGTTCGCCTCCATGAGGGGCAGCAGGCGGTAGTGCTGGGTTCGCGCCGCCCCCCACTCGCCGCGCAGCGCGAGGTCGGTGAGTCGCGCCATCGCGTCGGGCACTTCGTTCGAGACCACCGACACGACGCCGTCGGCGCCCAGCGCGATCAGCGGCAGGGTGATGGCGTCGTCGCCTGAGAGCACGCAGAAGTTCGGGGGCCGGTCGCGCAGGATCGCCATGATCTGCGCCAGATCCGCCGAGGCTTCCTTTGTGCCGACGATGTTGGCGCGTTCCCCGGCGAGGGTCAGCGTGGTGGCGGCCGTGATGTTGGATGCCGTGCGACCCGGCACGTTGTACAGGACGACGGGGAGGTCCTCCACCGCGTCGGCCACCGCCCGGAAGTGGGCCACGAGGCCGGCCTGGGTCGGTTTGTTGTAGTAGGGCGCCACCACGAGGATCGCGTCGGCGCCGGCGCCACGGGCGGCGCGCGCCCGCTCGATCGTGACGGCGGTCGCGTTGCTCCCGACGCCGGCGATCACCCGCGCGCGCCGGCGCGCCACGTCGACCGTGAGCGCGATCAGCCGCTCGTGCTCCCGCGGATCGAGCGTCGCTCCCTCGCCCGTCGTGCCGCAGGGCACGAGCAGGCGCACGCCACCCGCGATCTGGCGCTCGAGCAAAGCGCGGAACCGCGCCTCGTCCACCTCGCCCGTCGCCGTGAAGGGAGTCACGAGCGCCGTGCCGCATCCACGCAGCCATTCCACGCGCAGCGTCATACGACCTTCCTTTCCATCGCCAGCATGTCGTCCAATACGTCCGCGAAGGCATACATGCCTCGCCGTCCTCCCGCCGCCAGCCAGCGGGCCGCGAGCAGGGCCCCGGCGGCGAATGTTTCGCGGCTGCGGGCGGTGTGCGTCAGCAGGATTTGATCGCCCAGCGAATCAAACCCCACGCGGTGTGTGCCTGGGATGTGGCCCGCCCGGGTACTCGTCAACGGTACGTCGGACCGTCCCAACCCGCGGAGCAGGATATCCTTCAGAGCGAGCGCCGTGCCCGAGGGCGCGTCGCGCTTCGCCGCGTGGTGCGCTTCCTCGATGAACGGGTCGTAGCCGGGGAGCCCGTGGAACAGCGCCGCCGACCGCGCGACGATCTGATAGAACAGGTTGACGCCGATCGAGAAGTTCGCGCCATAGACGATCGCGCCCCCCCGCTCGTCGATCACGCGCCGCACGTCCGCCTCCCGGGCCTGCCATCCGGTCGTACCCTCGACGAGGGGCACCCCCGCCTGCGCGGACGCGTCGACGTGCGCCGGCACGGCGTCCGGTGCGGAGAAGTCGATGGCCGCATCGTGGCCCGGGAGCAGCCGGGCGACGTCGGCCGCGTTGCGTGACGTGAAGACGGCGCCGATCTGATGTCCCGCACCGGCGGCGTGCGCCGCAGCGGCGCGGGCCATGCGGCCGAACCCGAACAGCGCGAGCTTCACGTGGCACCCTGCGGGCACAGCAGCGCGCGCACCAGGCGCACATACGCGTCTGCTCCGGCCGCCAGCTCCTCGAACGAGATCCGCTCGTGCGCGGTGTGCGCGTCCAGGATCGACCCCGGTCCGATGAGGAGGGGCGAGCCCCAGTTCGCCAGGTGCGGAATGTCGGTCGTGAACCGGACGACGCACGTCTCGAATCCCGGCACGGTCGTGAGGCGGACAGGGTTCACGGCGGTCAGGTACTCGACGCGGGCCCGTCCGTCCACGGTCCGCTCGAGCAGCTGTTTCACCGGTGCGGCGTCCGTCACGAGCCGGATCTGCAGATCGGCCCGCGCGTCGCCCGCCACGACGTTGGGCCGCGAGCCGCCCGCGATCACGCCGATGTTGAGCGTAGTGTCGCCGAAGAACGGATCGGTCGGCCAGGGCGTCCGGCGCACGTCCGCGAGCACGTCGAGCAACGGATCGATCGCCGATCGCCCCTGCTCAGGGTAGGCGGAGTGGGCGGTGACACCTTCGGTCCGCAAGGTGAGCCGGAGCGAGCCCTTGGAGCCCGCGGCAAGTCTGTTGTCGGTCGGCTCGCCGTCGATCAGCCAGCGGCACTCGCCGGCGCGCGGATGCGCGTTGGCCGCCCGCGCGCCGGCGCTCCCCATCTCCTCGTCCACGACGAACAGCAGTCCGATCTCGCCCACCCCGTCGGCCCGGAGCTGCTCGGCCGCCGTGATCTGGGCCGCGATGATCCCCTTCGCGTCACACGCGCCCCGCCCGTACAGGAACCCGGGCTCCTCCCGCGCCGGGAGATGCGGCGGCACGGTGTCGAGGTGCGTGGACAGCACGGCGCGAGGCGGGTGATCGGTCGTCGCCAGCACGTTGGGCCGGCCCGGCGCGGCCTCGAACACCTCCACTGCGTAGCCCAGGTCGGCGAGGTGCGCCGCGACGAAACGGGCGGCCTCGGCCTCCTCGCCCGACACGGACGGAATGTTCACGAGGCGATGCGCCAGGGCGACGAGGTCGCTCACGACGCCGCCCGGCCGATGGCGGCGTCGCCGCCGGTCGATGCGCGCTCGCGCTCGAAGCACGCCTCGTGCAGCCGGCGCACGGCCTCGTACACCCGATCCTCCGCCACCACGAAGGTCAAATTGACCCGCGATGCGCCCTGGGAGATCAGCGAGACGTTGATGTCTTGGATCGTGGTGAAGATGCGCGCCGCGATTCCGGGCGTCGTGCGCAACCCCTCGCCCACGACGCATACGATCGCCCGGTGCGGCTCGACGCTCACTTCCCCCAGCGCGCGCAGTTCGCTCACGATGGCGGGCAACGCGCGGGCGTCCTCCAAGGTGAGCGAGACGCTGACTTCCGATGTGGTCACGACGTCCACCACAGTGCGGTGGCGGTCGAATACCTCGAACAGCGCGCGCAGGAAGCCGTACGCTCCCAGCATGCGGGTGGACGCGATCTGCAGCACCGTGAGGCCGGTCTTGTGCGCGATGGCCTTGACGGCGCCGGGCCACACGGCGGCGTCGGCCGCGACCACCGTGCCGGGGTCGTCCGGCGCCAGCGAATTGCAGATGCGAACCGGAATCTGCCGGGCGGTCGCCGGCTCGATCGTCTTGGGGTGCAGCACCTTGGCCCCGAAATACGCCAGCTCGGCGGCTTCGGCGTACGAGAGACGGGGAATGGGGCGCGCGCTCGGGACGACCCGCGGATCGGCCGTGAGGACGCCGCTCACGTCGGTCCAGATCTGGATTTCTCGGGCATCGAGCGCGGCCCCCACCAGCGCGGCGGTATAGTCGGAGCCGCCCCGGCCGAGCGTCGTGGTCCGACCGCTCAGGGTCGCCGCGATGTAGCCTGCCAGCACGGGGACCAGCGCGGCCTCGAGCAGCGGGACGAGCTCGGCACGCATGCGACACTCCGTGTCGGCGGGGAGCGGCGTCGCCCCACCGTGCGTTTCGTCGGTGATGACGCAGCGGCGCGCATCCACCACGCGCGTCGCCACTCCCGCGGCCGCGAGCGCCCCCGCGAGCAGGGACGAGGACAGACGCTCGCCGTACGACACGATCTCGTCCCGCAGGGCCGCGGCGTCTCCCACCCGCCCGGCTAACCCGTCGAGCAGGCCGGCGAGCTCCTGGCGGGCCTGCGCGAGCTGGTCGTGGAACGAGACGGCCGCGTCCCCCGACAACAGCGAACGTCCGACACCGGCATGACGGTCGAGCTGGTCGGCCACGATGCGGCCGGCGCGGGCCACGTCACCCTCCGCCCCGGCCGCCGCGCCGGCGAACAGGGCGTCCGTCATGCCGGCGAGCGCCGACACCACGACGACGGGCCGCGGTCCCCCGTGCCGGCGCACGATGGTCACCACGCGCGTGAACGCCGCGGCATCGGCGACCGACGTGCCGCCGAACTTGAGAATCGTGACATCACCCACGGGGGAGACCTCGTTGTCTGTAAAACACGTCCGACGATGCGACCCGTGTCAAGCTCAGCGCGCGTCCCGGGAACGGAGCACGCGCTCGACCTCGCCCAGCGTCGGCCCGATCTCGACGGGTGGGTTGGCATAGGCGGGGCGGGGGTCTGCCTGCTGGTGGTAGCGCGTCACGCTGTCCGGATCCTTGAGGAGGTGTCCGGTGAGCACGGCCACGACGCGCTGCTCCCGGCCGATCACGCCGTCGCGCAGGAGCTGGCGCGCGCCGGCCACGCTGGCCGCGCTCGCCGGCTCGCACCCCACGCCCGCCCCGTCCACAACGGCCTTGGCTTCGAGGATCTCCGCGTCCGTGACCGCCGTGACGACGCCGTTCGTCTCTCGAATCGCCCGCACCGCCCGGTCGTACGACGCCGGGTTGCCGATGTTGATCGCGCTGGCCACGGTGCGCGGCTCGACGCGGTGGCGCCGCGCGAACCGCTCCCGAAAGCTCGCCGCGAAGGGAGCCGCCCCCGCGGCCTGCACCGCCGCGAGCCGCGGCGTGTCGGTGATCAGTCCCCAATCGCGCGCCTCGGTGAGCGCCTTGCCGAAGGCCGCCGTGTTGCCGAGGTTGCCCGCTGGCAGCACGATCCAGTCCGGCGCTGCCCAGTCGAGCTGCTGCAACAGCTCGAGCACGATCGTCTTCTGTCCCTCGATGCGGAACGGATTGATCGAGTTGAGCAGGTACAGCCCGAGCCGGACACGTGCCTGCTCGGCGAGGTCGAGACACGCGTCGAAGTTGCCGCGCACGAGCAGCGTGCGCGCGCCGTAGGCGATCGTCTGGGCCAGCTTACCGAGCGCCACCTGGCCCTGCGGCACCATGACGAGTGCCGGCAGCCCGGCCAGACCGGCGTACGCGGCGAGCGAGGCCCCGGTGTTGCCCGTCGACGCGCACGCCAGCGCCGTCGCGCCGACGCGGCGGGCCTGCGTCACCGCCACGGTCATCCCCCGGTCCTTGAACGATCCGGTGGGATTGAGACCCTCGTGCTTGAGCAGGAGTCGGGGAAGCCCGGTCCACCGGGCGAGCGCGGGACACTCGAGGAGCGGCGTGTTCCCTTCGGGATAGCTCACGATCTCGCGCGCGGCCGTCGGCAGCACCGCCTCGAGGAAGCGCCACACCCCTGAGTCCCGCGCGGCGTTTTCCACGCGGCGACCGTCGAACCGGGCCCGCAGCGCCGCGCCGGTCACGGCGGGACGGGCGTGGAGGATCTCCAGCAGGCCGTGGCACGCGGGGCAGCGCACCTGCGCGTCGGTCTCGGCGAGCTCGTGGCCGCAGCTGGCGCACCGCTGCCGCGTCCCGCTCACGCGCCGGCGAGCTTCAGCACATCGTTCAGGATTCCGCCGGCGGTCACGGCAGGCCCCGCCCCCGGTCCGGTGATCACCAGTGGATTCTTGCGATACCGCGTCGTGGTGAAGATGAACTGGTTGTCGGTCCCGTTAAGCGACGCCATCGGACTCGAGGCATCGACCACGACCAGGCCGACGCGAATCCGGCGCCGGGTCACGATGGCGCGATAGCGCAGCGCGCCACCCCGCCGGCGTGCCTGCGACAGGCGCCGCGTCCACGGCGCGTCGTACTCCTCGAGCCGGGCGAGGAACTCCTCCGGCGTCAGGCGCTCGGCCCCCGGCGGCACCAGCGACTCCACCGCGATGTCCTTGAGCTCACCGGGAAAACCCAGCAGTCGTCCGAGAATCAGCGCCTTCCGGGCCACGTCCATGCCGGAGAGGTCCTCACGCGGGTCGGGCTCCGGGTATCCCTTGGCGATCGCGCCGCGCAGCGCCTGCGAGAAGCGGCGGCCGCGTCCCAGCTCCCCGAACAGATAGCCCAACGTGCCCGATGGACACCCCTCGATCCGCTGCACCCGGTCGCCCGACCCCACCAGCTTTGCATAGGTGTCCATGATCGGCAATCCGGCGCCGACCGTCGCCTCGTGCAGCAGCTGGCGCCCGTGCGCCGCTGCGGTGGCGCGTAGATCGTCGTAGCGCCTCCGGCTTACCGTGATGGGCCGCTTGTTGGCGAGCACGACGTGCATGCCGGCCGCCAACGCCGTCCTGAGCGTCTCGGTCGTGTCGGCCGCGGTGACGTCCACCAGGATCGGATTCGAGAGCGCGTGGCGCGTCGCGAACGTCACGGCGTCCGTCGCGGACCCGCGGTGGCCGCCCGCTCCCTTGGCTTTCGCGAGCGGCGCGCCCCTCCCCTTGGCGGCGGCAAGGGTCGCGAGCCCGCGCGGCGACAGGCCGGCCGGATCGAACACGAACCCGCTGCGATCGACCAGCCCGACGAGCCGTAACCGCACCGCGCCGTGCTTTGGCTTCGCGATCAGCGGCGCCAGGGTGCGGCCGATCTGACCGAAGCCCAGTAGCACCACGTCGCTGCGCTCCGGGTGCGCGCCCATTCCTCCGCCGATCTTGCTGAGCTGGAAGGCGCCGTGCACCACCCGCAGGGCGCGCGCCGCGTCGCCGGCGTCCACCACGAGCGACAGGTTCAGCTCCGAGGAGCCTTGGGCGATCGCGATGACGTTGATCTTCGCCTCGGCCAGCGCCGAGAAGACGCGGGCGGCGATGCCGGGGGTCCCCGCCATGCCGAGCCCGACGACCACGAGCGTCGCGGCGCCGGCGCGCACTTCCACGCGGTCGATTTCCTGCCGTCCGATCTCGCGCCGGAACGCCTCATCGAGCCCACGGCGCGCCCGCTCCGCCTGGTCCTCCGGGACGCTGAAGCAGATCGACTGCTCGGAGGATGCCTGGCTGATGAGCGAGACGGAGATCCCTTCGTGGTGCACCGCGGCGAAGGCGCGCGCCGCGATCCCCGGCACGCCGAGCATGCCGCTCCCGGTCACGGTGAGGAGCGCCTGCTTGGGGATCGCGGAGAGCGCCTTCACCGGGTAAGCGTTCAGGGTGCGCCGCCGGGAGATCTCCGTCCCGAGTGACGCCGGTTCGGCGAACGGCCGGATTCGCACCGCGACGCTGCGCCGCAGCACCGGGACGAGGGCCCTCGGGTGCAGCACCTTCGCGCCGTAGTACGCGAGCTCGGCGGCTTCGCGCACATGCAGCTGCGGGATGACGCGCGCGTCCGGCACGATGCGCGGGTCGGCGGTGAGCACACCCGGCACGTCCTTCCAGAGAGAGACCTCCCGCGCGCCCAGCGCGCGGGCGAGCAGCGTGGCCGTGAGGTCCGAGCCGCCACGCCCCAACGTGACCGCCTGTCCGTCCGGAGCGGCGCCGAGGAAGCCGGGAACGACGGGGACGACGCCGCGGGCGAGCAGCGGGCGGAGCACGCGGCGCGCGCTGCGCTCGGTGCGTCTGAGATCGGGTGAGGCGTTGCCGAACGTCCCATCGGTATGGATCACCTCCACGGCGTCCACGTAGGCGGCGGGGCAACCGGCCGTGTCGAGGGCCGCCGCGACGATGCGGGCCGAGAGGTACTCGCCTCTGGCGACGAGATAGTCCGTGGTCCGGGGCGTCAGCTCGCGCAGCACGCGCAACCCGGCCGCGAGCGGCTCGACCTCCGCGAAGGCGCCCTCGATCGCCTGCAGCAGTTCCTCCGCCCGCGGAGCGGCGCGGACGAGCGCGGCGACCGCCGCGCGGTGCTGCGCCGCCAGCCGGTCGAGGGTGGCGCGGGCGCCGTCCGCGTCGCCCCGGACGGCCGCGCTGGCGAGATCGAGCAGCGCGTCCGTCACGCCCGCCATCGCCGAGACCACGACGACGAGGGGCGCGGGCCGCTGCGCCCGGATGACCGACACCGCGTGCGCGATGGCCGCCCCGTTCGCAAGCGAGGCTCCGCCGAATTTGTGGATCTCGAGAGGGCGTCTGGAGCGCGGCATGGTGAACCTCAAGAACAGCAAAGCCCGGGCAGTGCGCGCCGCGGGCGTCGCTTTTTAGCACCTTGTTTAACGTGGCGGCAATACGCGGCAAATCACCACGCGACGTCGATTGTATGTTCATAGTTATCGCGGGGTTCGGCGAGCGTCAAGGCGGGAAAGGACGGACGGCATGGGGAAGATTCGCGTCGGCATTCTCGGCGCCACGGGCACCGTCGGACAGCGGTTCGTCGCCATGCTGGAGGAGCACCCCCAGTTCGTGGTGACGGCGCTGGCCGCGTCGGACCGGTCCCAGGGGCGGCCGTACGGGGACGCGTGCACCTGGCGCCTCCCCGGCGACATCCCGACGCCGGTCCAGTCGCTGGTCGTGCAGCCGCCACGGCCGCCGCTCGATTGCGACGTCGTCTTCTCGAGCCTTCCGGCGGACGTCGCGGGCGAGACCGAGACCGCCTTCGCGCGGGCCGGATTTGCCGTGGTGAGTAACTCCTCGGCTCACCGCCTGGATGAGTCGGTACCGCTGCTCATTCCCGAGGTGAACGCCGAGCATCTCGCGCTGCTCGACGGGCGGGGGAAGGCGCGGGCCGGCGCCGGCTTCATCGTCACCAACCCCAACTGCTCGACAGTCATGCTGGCGCTCGCCCTGGCGCCGCTCGCGGCGCGCTTCGGTGTCGAGGCCGTGGCCGCGACGACGCTGCAGGCGGTGTCCGGGGCCGGGTATCCCGGCGTCGCGTCGCTCGACATCACCGACAACGTGATCCCCTACATCGCGAACGAAGAGGAGAAAATCGAGCGGGAGACCCTCAAGATCCTGGGGCGGCTGAACGGTGATCGCATCGCGCCGGCGCCGTTCGCGGTGAGCGCGCAGTGCCACCGGGTGAACGTCGTGGACGGGCACATGGCGGCCGTGCGGGTGAAGCTCGCCCGGCCTGCCGGGCTGGCGGAGCTGCGCGAGGCGTTCGCCGGATTCACAGGCGAGCCGCAACGCTTGGGGCTGCACACGGCTCCCGTCCGCCCTATTCTCGTACGGGACGAGCCCGACCGGCCGCAGCCCCGGCTGGACCGCGACGCCGGGCGGGGAATGAGCGTCACCATAGGGCGGATCGCCTCGGACCGGGTGCTCGGGCACCGCTTCGTCGTGCTGAGCCACAATACGATTCGCGGCGCTGCGGGGGCCGCGATCCTGAACGCCGAGCTGCTCGTGGCCCGGGGGTACCTCGCTGGCGCGGCGCGCTGAGCCACACGTGCGACGGCGCCACAGCTTTCCTCACCACGCGAAGCGGTCACCCGTCACATTCCGCGGGCTCGTTGCGTGTGACTTCGATCACGACCCCCGGTCACCGGGCCGTGTAGCTTTCTGGCGTGACGATTCCGTTCCGCCCGATCACCCCGACGCGCCTCCAGGCGAAGGGGTGGGCCCGAGTCGGGAAGCCGGGCGCGCACCTGCTGCGCCGCGGTGCGTGGTACGCCGTGGTGCGCATCTCCTCGAGCCACATCGTCGTGCTCGACGTGAACCGGCGGAACGTGCCGGTCGACCGCCGCTTCCTCGAGATCCGCTATCATCCGCCGGAGCGCTGGAGCATCGTGCGGTGTGAGCCCCGCGAGATCCAGCGGGTCGGACGCATTTTCCCCCTGACGTACGCCGTGTGCCCGAGCTGCCGGCACCGGCAGGCGTTCGAGGCGGACTCCAGGGAGTTGAGCTGCGAGCGCTGCAAAAAAATGGCGGGCTTGGCGTGGGACGAGCTCAGCTGACGGCTGAGCGCTGAACGCGCCTCTTACAGCAGCACCACACGATCCCCCACGCTCACGATCCCGGTCCCCGCTCCGACGCAATAGAACCCTCTCGTCCCGTCATCCAGGAACTGCAGCGTCTCCTTCAGCACGTCGGTCTCCACCACCCCGCCCAGTGCCCAGCCGCTGAACGGCCGGCAGGGATGCGCGACCTGCAGGACCTGCAGCCGTACCACCTCCCGGCCGTCGGGCGTGACGAGCCCGACGCCCCCGGTCAAGTCTTCCATCCCCACGCGGCCCCGCGCCTCCACGAGGATGTTCTCGCCCGCGCAACCGGGCGTGATCCGATCGCCCAGCCGTGCGCGCATCAGGTCGTAGTGCGACGTGAACCCCAGCGAGATGCCGTGTTCACCATCCGGGTTCTTGGTGCTGGGGTGCATGCGGTGATGGACGTCCACCATCCAGGCGTCGTGGCCGGCCTCTCCCAGCGCGCCGTCGGGCGACACCGCGAGCCGCTCGACCGTCAGAATGGGAGCGGGATCGTACACGCGATGCGGTTTCTCACCGGTCTTGAGGGACGAGCGCTGGACTTGCAGCCGGACCACCCGACCGAGCTCACGCATGACCAAATTTACCCAATCGTGGTATCATGTGGGGTCGCAATCCCCCGAACATGCGAATCACCCTAGGCTGGGCCCGATGTGCCGACAATGTGGCGGACGTGCTCCGCCGCGGTGCGTGGTATCCCGTCGTGGAGGAATCCTCGGACGGGCACGTCGTCGTCGAGGTGCGGCGGCAGCGGATCCGTCTCAGCCGCGCGGATGTGACGTTCCGCACCGAGCCCCCCGACCACTGGAGCGTCGTCGTTCGCACGGGGGTGTTGCGGCCCACGCTGGGACAGAAAGGAATGGAGGTCGTCACCACCTACGCGGTCTGCCCGTTATGCCACTACCGTCAGGACTTCGCCGGAAAGCCGACGTCGCTGCGGTGCGTGCGCTGCGGCGCGACATCGCCCGTGGACTGGACGGAGACGTGCTAGCCGGTTCCCGCCGCAGCGGGATCGATCCGGTCGAACACCCCACCCAGGAAGTGCACGGCCAGCGCTCCCTCGAACCCCACGACGCCCGACCCGACCAGGCTCCCGAGCGGCAGCGCCCAGACCGTCGACAGCCCGGCCGCGTGCGCTGCCACGCCGGTGATACCGCCGGCGAGCACGGCGGGCACCAGGGCGACGATCAGCGCGATCATGCTCCCCGCCGTCATGAGAATCCGCTGGCCGGTCGCCTCGAGTCCCACCGCGCGATCCCGCCCCACGCCGATCCAAGCCGGGAAGAGCAAGACCGCAGCGTTCTGCACCAAGACCAGCACGAGCAGCACGGCGGCCGTCGCCGGTAACGCGGCGAGCAGCAGCGCCAGGCGGTCGCCCAGCGGGGGCAGCTCGGGGCCCGGTCGGGCGGCCGTAGCCGCGAACGCCCCCAACAAGCAGCTCCAGACGACGAGGCCGATCAGCATCACCGGAGCCGCCACCTCGCCACCGACCATCTCGCGTCCGTGCACGGGGTAGCCCTTGAGCACGTCCAGCATCTCGAGGTCTTGGCGCAGGTCGCACCGCGCCGCGACCGGCCCGAGCACCAAGGCTACGGCGCCGAGCGCCAACAGCATCACCGCCACCAGATCGAGCGCGCGCAGCGGCCCGTTCGCGAAGGCCATCGCGCCGCCGATCACCAGCACGACGACCAGCACGAGCGCGCGCTGGCTCAAGTCGCGAGTCGCTCCGACGGCGTTCTTCCAGAGGATGGCACCGGCCGGTGCGCCGGTCGCTGCCAACCGCAGGCGGATCAGGCCCGTCGCTTGCCGGGCTCGCAGGGTTCGCTCCCCCCACCGTGCCTGGCGCGCGGCCTCGATCCGCCGGGCCACCTTGGCCGCGTGCTCCACCGCGGCCTCCTCGAAGGCGAGCGTCGAGCGGACGACCCAGACGTAATGAACGGCGAGCACGAGCAGCGCGGCCGGAAGCCGGCTCGCGAATAGCGCGGGGCTCGTGGCGAGGAGCGGTGCCACGAGCGCCTCGAGCGGCCACAACAGCACCGCGAGCGCGCCGGAATGCATGACACTCGTCAACGCCGCGTAGCCCTGCGTGGAGCCGTCCTGGAAGGCCGCCACGATGCCGGGGAGCGCACGGCGCAGGCTCCACCAGACGAGGGCCGAGAGGCTGGCCAGTCCGAGCAGCGCGCCGAGCCGACGTCGCAACCCCGTTACGCCGTGTTGCGTCAGACTCGCCCACACCAGGGACGCCCCTGCGTAGTGCAGCTGCAGCGTACTGTACACCAGCCACAGTCCCACCACGCGGAACACCCGCAGCCCGGTTACCTGGCCGCTCGAGAAGACCAACGCCGACAGGACCGCCGAAATGAATAGCGGGAGCTGGGACCGCACCAGCTTGAAGTCGATCACCTGACGCCGCGTGAGCGGAGCGGTGAACAGGTACTGCGTCTCGGCGAGACTGAACGTGAACGGCGTCTCGGCGCTGCCGAACAGCCACTTGAGGAGCACGAGCGCGCCCACGAGCCCCACGGCCACGATCTCACCGCCGGGGGAGGCGATCGCCCCGAGCCCCGCTCCCCGGCGCGGCCGGAAAAAGAACCAGTAGAAGTACAACCCACCGACCACGAGCCCGATCAGGTACTTCGGCTGGCGCAGCCGCGCCACGCGACGCCGCGTCGCGTTGAGCAGGGACCGGCCAACCAAGTAGAGCGCCGCCCCGATCATGTCCCGGTGAGCGTCAGGAAAATGTCCTCGAGGCTCCGCCCCCGCAGGTCGGGCCGCTCGGTCAGCATCTCCTCGATCGTTCCCAGCGCCACCTTGCGTCCGCGATGCAGGATGAGGACGCGCGTGCAGATCTCCTCGACGAGGTGCAGCAGGTGGGAGCTCAGGACGACCGCGGCCCCCTGCCGCGCGCGCTCCCGGATGGTTTGTTTCATGCGGCGGATCCCGGCCGGATCGAGTCCGGTGAGCGGCTCGTCGAACAGCAGCGCGCTGGGATCGTGCAGCAGGCCGCACCCGATCACCAGCTTCTGCTTCATGCCGCGCGACAGCTCGCCGGGCAGCGCCTTGGCTTTTTCGGAGAGCTCGAGCTCCTGCAGCAGGGCAGGGAGGCGTCGCTCCACGTCCGCCACCTGGTAGAGACGGGCGGTGAACCGCAGATGCTCTTCCACTGTGAGGTAGTCGAACAGATGTGGCTCGTCGGGCATGAACGCGAGCACGCGCTTGGCGGCGACCGGATCGCGCTCCATGTCGTGTCCGCCGACCCGGATCGTTCCCCCGGCCGGGCGGACGATGCCCGCGAGGCTGCGCAGCGTCGTGGTCTTGCCGGCGCCGTTGGGGCCGACGAGGCCGAGCACTTCACCGGGCGCCACGCTGAACGACAGGTCGCGGACGGCGGCGACGCTGCCGTACGACTTCGTGAGTCCCTGCACCTCGATCATCGGCTGCAAATCTAGGGAAAACCGCGGCTTGCGGCACGTGGGAAGTGGTTAGTATGTTAATAGTCAACATATTAATAAACTTAACGGGGTGGCATGAGCGATCGCTCCGAGCTGGCCCTGCAGCTGACCGACGCCGTCGCCGCCACGCAGGCGGCGGTGCAGCGCGCCGGCGATCGGGCATTCCGCGCCTACGGGCTGTCGCACCGCGCCCACGCGGCACTCAATGCCGTGGACGGGAGCGGTCCCGACGGCGCCCGGCCCAAGGACGTCGCCGCCGCCCTGGGCGTGTCGCGCGCCGCCGCCACCACGTTCATCCAGCGGCTCGAGCTGAAGGGGCTCGTCGAGACCACGCCGGACCCTGAGGACGATCGGGGCGTGCGGGTGACGCTCACCCGCCAGGGCCTCGAGGTGCTGCTGCGAGTGGGCCAGCTCGAGCGGCGGCTCGCCGCCCGGGCGATCGAAGGGCTGCCGGCATCGGGCATCGCGCGGGCCGTGCATGTGCTCGAGGGATTCAGGCGCCGGCTCGAGGAGCGGCAGATTGGCGTCGTCCGGTAGATGCGGTGTCCCCATGTTGAACACTGACGGCGCCGCCATCCAGGCCGCGGCGCGCGCCCTGCGCGCGGCCCCGCGCGTCGTGGTCGCGACCGGCGCGGGCATGTCGCAGGACAGCGGGATCCCTACCTTCCGAGACGCGGGCGTTGGTCTGTGGGCGCGGTACGATCCTGAGGAGCTGGCCACCGAGGCGGCGTTTCGGCGCCACCCGGCGCGGGTGTTCGGATGGTATGCCTGGCGACGCCGCCTGGTGCGCGCCGCCCTCCCCCACGCGGGGTATCACGCGCTCGTTGCGCTGGAGGGCCTCGTGCCCGAGCTCGCCATCGTGACGCAGAACGTGGACGGCCTGCATACGCGGGCCGGCAGCCGCCGGGTGCTCGAGCTGCACGGGTCGCTGGAGCGGTTCTCGTGTCTCGACGCCCGCCACCCGTTTCCGGCCGACCGAGCCCCCGAGCCCGCGGCGGATACGGAGTGCGAGCCGCCGCGCTGCGAGCGGTGCGGCTCACCGGTACGGCCCGACGTGGTGTGGTTCGGCGAGATGCTTCCGGAGCGGGTGACGGCGGAGGCATGGGCGCTGGCGGCGTCGTGCCGGGCGATGCTGGTGGTGGGGACGTCGGGGCTGGTGCAGCCGGCCGCGCAGCTTCCTCTTATAGCGCGCGAGGCGGGTGCGACCGTCATCGAGGCGAACCCCGACCCGACCGAGCTGTCCGACGCCGCGCACATCGTTTGCCGCGGCCGGGCCGGTGTGGTCCTGCCGGCGCTGGTCGCCGCACTCACGCAAGGAGCGACGCAGTGATCCGCCGCACGAAGATCGTCGTCACGCTCGGGCCCGCGACGGCGACGCCCGAGCGCATCGCCGGCCTGATCGACGCGGGCGCCAACGTGATCCGGGTGAACGCCTCCCACGGCACGCCGGAGGTGCGGGCCGGGTGGATCGCGGCGACACGGCGGGCGGCCGACGCGGCGGGTGTCCCGGTCGCGATCCTCGTCGATCTCCAGGGCCCGCGCATCCGCGTCGGCGAGCTCGCCCAACCGCGCGTGCTCCGCGCCGGCGAGAAGGTCGTGTTCGCGCCTGAAGACGTTGCGCGCGGGGACGAGCTGCCCACCACCTATCAAGACCTCGCCAAGGACGCGCGGGCGGGTGCGCGCGTGCTCCTCGACGACGGATTGCTCTCGGTCGACGTGACGCGCATCGCCGAGCCGCGGGTGGAAGGTCGCGTGGTGGACGGCGGCACGCTGACGTCGCACAAGGGGATGAACCTGCCGGGGCTCCACGTCAGCGCGCCCGCCCTCACGGACAAGGACCGGGAGGATGTCGGCCACGCCGTGGGGTGGGGCGTCGACTATGTCGCGCTGTCGTTCGTGCGGCGGGCGGACGACCTGGCCGAGCTGCGGCGGCTCGTGCCGCCGGGGATCAAGCTCGTCGCCAAGATCGAGAAGGCGGCGGCGCTCGAGGACTTGGACGGCATCCTCCGGGCCTCCGATGCGGTGATGGTGGCGCGGGGCGACCTCGGCGTGGAATTGCCGTTCGAAGAGGTGCCCGTGGTGCAGAAGCGGCTCATTCGCGAGGCGAACCGCCACGGCAAGCCGGTGATCACGGCGACGCAGATGCTCGAGTCGATGGTTCATCACCCGCGCCCCACCCGCGCCGAGGCCTCCGACGTGGCGAACGCGATCCTGGACGGCACCGACGCCGTCATGCTGTCGGCCGAGACCGCGGTCGGGGAGTATCCCCTCGAGGCCGTCCGCGCCATGGACCGGATCATCCGGGAGATGGAGCGCCATCCGCTCGCCGTGGCGCGGGACGAGCGCCGCGTGCCGGCGGGCCAGGAGGTGTCGGTGGAAGATGCGATCGCCATCGGCACGAGCGCCGTCGCGCGGATGCTCAAGACACCGCTGATCGTCACCCTCACCAAGGGCGGCTTCACCGCCCGCAAGGTCGCCGCGCTCCGGCCGCCGATCCCCATCCTCGCGGTGACCACGGAGCCCGCCACCTACCGCCAGCTCGCGCTCGTGTGGGGGGTCGCCGCGGTCCTGGTGGACCACGTCCCGAGCTACGATGCGATGCTCGAGGTGGTGCGCGACCTCTTGCTCAAGCGCGGCTACGCGCGGGCCGGAGACCGCATCGTGATGACGGCGGGCGTGCCGTGGGAGGTGTCGGGCGCCACCAACCTGCTCAAGGTCGAGGTCGTCTGACGTGCGGCTCGTGTTCCTCGGGACGGGCACTTCCTACGGCGTGCCGCAGATCGGATGCTCCTGCCGCACCTGCACCTCCACCGACCCGCGGGATAAGCGCACCCGTACCGCCGCGCTGATCGAGTCGGGCGGCCGGCGGCTGCTGATCGACACACCCCCCGAACTCCGACTCCAGCTCGTGGCCGCGGGCGTGACGTCCCTCGACGGCGTGCTCTTTACGCACGCCCATGCCGACCACGTGCACGGCATCGACGACCTGCGCGCCTTCTCGGTGCGGCAGCGCGGCCGCCTCCCGGTGTACGGCGCGGCGGGCACGCTGGCAGAGCTGGGCCGACGCTTCGCGTACATCTTCGATGGCGCGCCCGCCCAGCCGGGGACGAGCAAGCCCGAGCTCACCGCCCATCCCCTCGCCCCGGACGCGGAGACCGAGATCGCCGGCCTGCGGGTACGCGCGCTGGCGCTGCCCCACGGCGACCGCACCGTCCTGGGATACCGCGTCGGACCGGTCGCCTACCTCACCGACGCGAAGGAGATTCCCGAGACGGCCCGGGCTCAGCTCGCGGGACTCGAGGTCTTGGTGCTCAACGCGCTGCTGCCGCGCCCGCACCCGCTGCATTTGTCGATCCCCGAGGCTGTCGCAGCGGCGCGGCAGATCGGCGCGCGACGCACGTTCCTCACGCACCTCACTCACCAAGCCTCGCACGCAGAGCTCGCGGCGGGTTTGCCCGACGGCATCGCCCCCGCGTACGACGGGCTGGTCATCGACCTGGGCGCGGTCTAGATTCGACGGCGGGAGGACGTCTCATGGCGAAGGCACACGAAGCGACGCTGCGGCGGTTCCAGAATCCCGCCGTGCGCCAGAGCGCCGCGCTGGACGATTTGGTGCGGCAGGCCGTGTTCGGCTCCGGGCCCGAGCGGGAGCAGGCCCGCTGGCTGATCTGGGAGATCGGGCAGCAGGCCGGCGTGCGCCCCGCCTCGATCCATGAGCTGTATCTGGCGCGGGGGCGCGGAGAAGTTCCGCCGTTCACCACCCCGGCGATGAACGTGCGGATGCTGGCCTACGACACCGCCCGCGCGGTCTTCCGGGCGGCGCGGCGCCTCGACGTCGGCGCCTTGATCTGCGAGATCGCCCGCAGCGAGATCGGCTACACGGAGCAGCGGCCGGCCGAGTACGTGGCCGTGATGACCGCGGCGGCGCTGCGCGAGGGCTTCACCGGACCGCTCTTCATTCAGGGCGACCACGTCCAGGTCAACGCGAAGAAGTACGCAGCCGATCCCGAGACCGAGCTCCAGGCCCTGCGCACGCTGATCGAAGAAGAGCTGCACGCCGGCTTCTACAATATCGACGTCGACACGTCGACGCTCGTGGACCTCTCACAGCAGACGCTCGACGAGCAGCAACGCGTGAATTATGAGCGGGCGGCCGAGTTCACCAAGTTCATCCGCGACCGCGAGCCGGAGGGCGTGACGGTGTCGGTGGGCGCGGAGATCGGCGAGGTGGGCGGCAAGAACTCCGACGTGCACGAGCTCAAGGCGTTCATGGACGGATACACCCGTACCCTGAAGCGGCTCGGTCCCTACGCGGGCATCAGCAAGATCTCGGTCCAGACCGGGACGAGCCACGGTGGCGTCGTGCTGGCGGACGGCTCGATCGCGAAGGTACAGCTCGATCTCGACGCGCTGAAAGCGCTGTCGCGGGACGCGCGCGGCACGTACGGCCTGGGCGGTGCGGTGCAGCACGGTGCGTCCACCCTGCCCGCGGAGGCGTTCGGTCACTTCCCGGCGTGCGAGGCGATCGAGATCCATCTGGCCACAAACTTCCAGAACATCGTGTTCGACCATCCCAAGTTGCCATCCGAGCTGCGCGCCGAGATCAACGAATGGGTCAAAGCCGAGTGCAAGGACGAGTGGAAGAAGGGCGACACCGAGCAGCAGTTCACTTACAAGGCCCGCAAGAAGGCGATCGGGCCGTTCAAGCGGCGGCTGTGGGATCTTCCCGCCGCCGTGCGCGAGGCCGTGGCGGCCGACTTGGAGAAGACGTTCGCCTTTCTGTTCGAGCAGCTGCGCGTCACCCATACGCGCGCCATCGTCGACCGCTTCGTGCGGCCGCCGCTGCACTCCCACGCCCAGCCGCGCGCCGTCGCGGTCGCCGCCCCGGACGATCTGGAGGCGGGAGAGTGAGCGAGCGCGGCGCCGGGTTCGGCTCCTTCCTGCTCGGTCTCGGGATCGGGGCGGTCGTGGGCTTCCTGTTCGCGCCCGAGGGCGAGGCGACCCGCGGCAAGCTGGCGGGCAGGCTGCGCGGCCTGCGGGACCTGGCGAGCGAGAAGGTGGACGAGCTCGGGCAGCTGCTCGAAACCGACGATGATGCGGACGCCCCCTCCCCCACCGCCCGCGAAGCGCTCGAGCGCCGTCTCACCGAGGCGAAGCGCAGCCGTCGCGGCGCCAAGGCGCTCCCCCGCGCCGCGGAGGAGGACGAGCCGGTCGCGTGAGGGCCGAAGCCGGCTGGCATCGGTCGGTGACCGGCGTCGTCCGCCGCACGCTCGAGGCGGCCTACGAGGACAACATCCCGTTTCTCGCGAGCGCCTTGTCGTTCGACCTGCTGCTCACCGTCATTCCCTTCGTCGCCCTGCTGCTCGCGGTCGTGGGCTCTCTCGTCCAGCACCAAGTCACCACCCAGCAGGTCGATCTGCACGAGCTGCTGGCGCGCTTCCTCCCCACCACTCCGGGCGGAGGCACGGACCGGGCGTTCCAGGCCGTCGAGAGCGCGCTGAGCGGCGTCGTGCGCCACCGCGGCCGGCTGACCGCGTTCGGCCTGCCGCTGTTCGTGTGGTTCTCGTCCCGCCTGTTCGGCGGCGTGCGGGCGGCGCTCAACGAGGTGTTCGACACCGACGAGCAGCGGCCGTGGCCGGTCGCGAAGCTGCTCGACCTCGCCATGGTGCTCGGCACCGGCGCGCTGCTCGTCCTGAGCGGGCTCGTCGCCGCCTGGGAGGCGGGCAACGCGGCGCTCATGAGCACGTCGAGCTTTGCTCTCGACTGGCTGTGGCGCTTCGGCCTCGAGACCGCCGCGTTCGCCGCCGGCGTGCTGTTGTTCTTCGGCGTCTTCAAGCTGCTCCCCAGCCGGCGGATTCACTGGCGCACCGCACTGGTCGCCGCGGTCTTCTGCTCACTCGGGTTCGAGGTGGCGAAACGGCTGTACGCGCTCTACGTGATACGGTTCGCGACGCTCGATCGCCTCGCTTCCGACGCCAACGTCGTGGCCCTCGCCCTGTTCCTGCTGTGGGTGTACTACACCGCCTACATCTTCCTCCTGGGCGGCGAAGTGGCCGAGACGTACGACCTGATGCGCATGCGACGCTCGCAGCGCGTGCAGCTGGGGTGACCGCGCCCCGCCCGATCGACCTCCGGAGCGACACGGTGACGCGGCCGTCGCCCGCGATGCGCCGTGCCATGGCCGATGCCGACGTCGGCGACGACGTCCTGGACGGCGACCCGACCACCCGCCGCCTCGAGCGGCGCGTCGCCGAGCTGCTCGGCCAGGACGACGCGCTGTTCTTCCCCTCGGGGACGCAGGCGAATCAGACCGGGATCGCCCTGCTCACGCGGCCCGGGACGGAGCTCGTGGTCGAAGCGAACGCTCATCTGGTGCACTACGAGCTCGCCGGCGTCGCGGCGAACTGGGGCGTGCAGATCCGGCCGGTAGCGACGCCCGATGGCCGGTTGACGGGGGACCTGGTGCGCGGGGCGCTGCGCCCCGCGTCCCCCCACGTGCCGCGCGTCGGTGCCGTCGCCGCCGAGAACACCCACAACGCCGCGGGGGGCACGGTGATGGCTCCGGCCATCATGGCCGGGATCGTCGCCGCCGCGCGGCAGGCGCAGCTGCCCGTCCACCTGGACGGCGCTCGGCTGTGGAACGCCGCCGCCGCACTCGGCGTCCCCCTCGCCCAGCTCACGCGGGGCGCGGCCACGGTGATGGTGAGTTTCTCGAAGGGACTCGGCTGTCCCGTCGGGTCGTGCCTCGCCTTCGCCGCGCCCCGCCGCGAGCTCGCCTGGGAGATCCGCAAGCGGCTGGGCGGGGGGATGCGGCAGTCGGGAATTCTCGCCGCCGCGGCGCTCTACGCCCTGGACTGCAATCTCGGCCGCCTCCCTGAGGACCATGAGAACGCGAAGCTCCTGGCAGAGCGCCTCTCCGATTGTGCCGCCGTCCGAGCGTCCGAACCCGAATCCAACATCGTCATGCTCGATCTCCTGCGCGAGGGCGACACGGCGGACAGCGTGATCCCGCGGCTCGCGCAGGCGGGCGTACTGGTCGTGCCGTTCGGCGCGCGGCGGCTGCGAGCCGTGACGCACCTGGATGTGAGCCGACACGATGTCGAGCAAGCCGCCGGCGTGATCGCGCGCGTGCTGGCGGAATGAGCGGTCCGCCGCGCCGCTCGTTATTTTGAGGCGATGAGCGCGGACGCTCCGCTCCGGAAGGCAATCCCGCTCGCCCAGTCCATCCTGTGGAGTCCCACCGCCACGCCCGGCACCGGGGGAGGGGGACGAGGAGGGGGGCGGCCGGGCAACATCCCATTCCCCGTCTTCCTCGCGCAATCCGCCCTCGCGGCCGTCCGCGAGCACCTCGCCACGGCGCCCCCGTCGGGGCAGGGGATCCTAGGTTTTCTCGTCGGCGATCTGTGCGAGTGCCCCGACAGCAACGTTTCGTATCTCATCATCGATGCGGCGCTGCGCTTGAGCCAGCCGATCTACGGCGACCGCACCACCGACGTTGTGACCCGACTCTGGGATCGGATCGTAGCGCAGGTGGAGGAAACAAAAGGTCACCTGATCGGTTGGTACCACACCCATGCGCCGCTGCCGGTCTCGATGACGGCGCACGACATCGAAACACACGAGCACTACTTCGCGGAGCCGTGGCAGGTCGCCCTCGTGCTGGGGAGCGACCCTGACGGCCAACCCGTCGCCGGTCTTTTTCGGGCCGGCGCGGACGAGGCCTGGGCCACGACGGTGTTGCCATTTTACGAGCTGTTGAGCGAAGAATCGTTCCGCCCAGGCGGCAAGAAGCGCTCGTTCGTGGCGTGGAAGAACTATCGCGCCTACAACCCGGTCGCCGATCGACCGTTTCGGACGCAACCGAAGCAGGCGGAACCAGAGGGGGCGCCACCGGAGCCGTCGCCACCCGAGCAGCGGGCGCCGCCGGAAGCTCCAGAACCTGAGCCCGCAGAGCCGGAGCCCGCTGAGCCGGAGCCGCATCCGCCTCCGCCCCAGACGCAGGCGCCGAAATCTGACGAGCTCGTGTTCCTGACGTCGGCCGAAGACTTCGCGTCGGCGCCGCCACGCAGCGCGCGTCCGGCGCCACGTGCGGCGCCCCCCCCGCCCCCGCCCCCGCCCCCGCCGCCCACTCCGCCACGACGGCGTGAGCCGCCACCCGAGCCGCTGCCTCCTGCTCCCGAGCTCGCGTCCGTCTTCGAGCAGAGGGAGGGAGAGGGGGAGGGGGACCGGGAGCAATCGATGGAACAGGTGTCCGAGCCAGCAGTCGAGGAGCAGCCCACGCCGCCGGTGCGTGCCCCCGAAGGGCGAGGCAGGGGGCGGCGCGCCAGACGGAGACGATGGGGTCGCTGGGGTCTCGTGTTGGGCATCCTGCTGATCGGTGGAGGGGGAGGCTTTTACGCGTGGCTGAACGGCGGTCTTCCCACCCTGCCGCCACTGCCCCGGTTGCCAACGATTCCGTTTCTCAAGAGATCCCCAACGCCTGCGCCGCCCCGTCCCCGCCCCCGCTCGCGGCCCCCCCCCCCCCCCCCCCCCCCCCCCCCCCCCCCCCCCCCCCCCCCCCCCCCCCCCGCCCGTCCCCCCCACCCAGCCGCCAGCGTCGCGCCCAGCGGCGACGCGCCTCGACCAGGTCGCGGACTCGCTCGCGACCGCGGTGCGCAGCTTCAGCGACCGCGCGGCGCTGTTCGACCGACGGCAGTTGGCCTGTGACGGGCTCGCGCGCGGGCTGCTCGCGGTCGAAGCTCGCTGGCTGAGCTACCACACGGCTCGCCGCGCGTCCGGCGTACTGGATCCGAACCACACCGTGCGGGACCAGACACTGTACGCTGGCGTGGATGCAGTGGAGCGCCGCTTCGAAAGGTCGGGATGCCAGCGGCCGTAGCCCGCCAATTCACGTGCGTCTCCCTGCTGCTCCTCGCCGGCGCCCGCCAGGCACCGGGACAGAGCTCGGGCACCGAGCCGCTCCGCAAGACCGATCTCGTGCGCTTGCTGACGGTCGGCACCATCGGGTCGGCCGAGCTCGCCGCGCTCGTCCAGCGCAACTGCCTCGGCTTCGCCCCGACTGAGCGGGACCGCGCCGATCTCGTGTCGCTGGGGGCGGACACGGCGCTGTTGCGCGCGCTCGAGGCCTGCGCGCGCCGTACCGCTCCGGCGGCACCCGTGCCAGTCCAGCGTGCGGCACGGCCGCGCCCACCCCGCGCCCGGCGGTCGCCGGCGGACACCGCGCGGCGGGTCGTTGCGCCGCACGCGGCCTCTCCACCGCCGCCGGTCGTCGCCGCCCCGCCGCGCGTCGCGCCTCGTCCGCCTTTGTCGACCACACTCACGGCGTTCGTCTTGGGCGTGGGGCAGCACGGCTTGGTCGGCACGCGGCCGACGCTGCCCCTGGTCTTCCAGGTTCGCGACACGGCGGGAGGCCCGGTCAGCGGCGAAGTCGTGGCCTTGGGCGTCACCAACGGGCGGTTGGGATCCACTCGCGCCTTGACCGATTCGAGCGGTCGCGTGGGCGTGGACCTGACTCTGGGTCCGAAGGCCGGGGCCACCGTGATCCGCGCCACGGTTCGTACCTTGGTGCGCGAGGCCACGCTGTACCCTGAGCCTGGTACCACTGCGCGCCTCCTGCTTCGCTGCGGCGACACGCCGGTCGAGCGCAGGGTTTCCTTCGCGCTCGAGTCCCCCGTCGTGTTCCGTGTGACCGGCCAGGACGCATTCGGAAACGCCGTACCGGTGCCGCGCGTCGCCGCGGCCACGGGAGACAAGGGCGTGCTGCGCGTCGATTACGCCGGCGGGGACAGCCTCGGCGGAGTGGTGCGGGTGACACCGCGTGAGCCCGGCTCCACGAGCCTCGTAGTGGTTGCGTCCGGGCGTCGGGAAGACATCACCGCCGTGGTGTTGCAAAACCGCGACAGTGGCGCGTCGTGTCCCCGACCGGGGTGAAAACAGGTCCCGGCGACCGGTCCCGCTGGCGCGCCCGGCGTAGCATATAACTGCAGGGTCGCCATGCGGTTATCGTCCGTGGCGGACCCGCTGGTTCCGGTCACGTGACGCGGCAGCCGCGGCGAGGAAGTTGCAGCGTGGCGCGAGGGATGGACCCTGTGCGGAGCAGCGCGGCGCGTCCCCGCGCCGCTGACGCGATTCCTCTCCCCGTCGACGGGCCGGCCGAACCGGGCAGTGTGGAGCTCACGCGGCCGCTGCCCGTCGGTTCGGCGATCCTGTGGACGCCGACGGTTGACGGGGCTGCGAGCGCTTCGCCGTACCCTATCTTCATCACACAGAGCGCCTTCGCCGCCGTTCACGCCCACGTCGAGGCCAAGCCGCGCGGCGCCGCCTCGCTCGGGTTCCTGGCGGGCAATCGCTTCACGTGTCCGGAGACCGGCACCGCGTACGTCGTGATCGAATCCGCGATCCAGTTGCCGTGGTCGATTTCGGGAGACCACCTCGGGCCCGCGCTGTCGCAGGGATGGACGGTCGTGCAGGAGGAGGTGCGGAAAAACGACGGCCAGTTGGTGGGGTGGTATCACACCCACCACGGAGTCGACCCGACGCCCTCTCCCGCCGACATCGAGGCGCACACGGCGCTGTTCGCCGAGCCGTGGCACATCGCTCTGGTGGTGACGCCGGGCGACGCTCCGGTGGGCGGGTTCTTCCGGATCGCGTCGGACGCGCTCAGCGCGAGCGAGTACCTGCCGTTCTACGAACTGCTCGACGCGGCGTCCGTGCTCCCGGACGGACGGAAAGTCAGCGACCTCGCGTGGGTCAACTACCGCACCGAGGAGTCCATTTTCACCTCCGACCGGGTGTCGAACCCTCGACTCGAGATTCAACCACGCCTCTTGTTCCCCGACGACGTCGACGAAACCAGCATGGCGGCGGCGCTCTCGCCCGCGCGGCAGTACGGGGTCGCGCGGGTCGTTCGCGTCGCTCGCGTCGCGGGGTACGCCGCGCTCGGCGTGGTGGCAGGGGCCGTGCTCTTCAACGTCTATCACGCGCTTGCGTCCGGCCGCGGTCCGGTGAAGGCCGGCCCGCATGTCGCGGCGCCTTCGCCGCGGGAGCGGGTCGATCGCATGGCCGATACGGTGGCCCTCGCGGTCGGTGCCTTCGACTTGCGCGCCCGCCTGTTCGACGGCCATAAGATGGCGTGTCCTGATCTGGCGCACGGCCTGGTCGATCTGGAGGAGCGCTGGACGTCGTACAACGCGGCGCGCAAGGACGACGCCGGTGCCCTCGACTCCGTGCGCAACGCCCGCGATCGCTCGCTGTATTCGGACGTCGACGCGGTGGAGCGGCGGTTCGAGCGCTCCAAGTGTGCGCGGCCGTGAAACGCTCGGTCGGCGGTTTGCTCGGGCTCGCCCTGCCGGTGCTCGTCGCCGCCCAGGGGACCGAGCCGTTGCGCAAGACGGACCTGATCCGTCTGCTCTCGAACCCCATCATCCGCAAGGGTGAGGTGGCGGACCTGGTGCGCCGCAACTGCCTCGCGTTTCGACCCACTGAGCGCGACTGGGCGGATTTGCGCGACTTGGGCGCGGACGCCGACGTGATGAGCAGTGTCGGCGGCTGCGCAGCCCGCCAAGCGTCCCGCGCCACGGTGACGCTCGCGAGTCCTGCGCCGCCTGCGGCATCGGCCGGACCGACCGCGCCGCCGGTCACGGCCGGGGCTGCGTCCACCGGGCAGCTCACGGTGATGGCGCTGCCCGCGCGCGCGACAGTGGTGGCGGGGACGGAGGCCGTGCTCCGGGTCGCCGTGCGACGGGGAGACGTCGCCCAACGCGGGGTCACGCTGGCCCTGCACGGCGGCACCGGGCGCGACCTGCCGGCGGTCACCGACGACAGCGGGCTGGCGGTGTTCCGCGTGCCGGCGGGCCGGCAGGCGGTCACGTATCACTTCGAGGTCGTGTCCGCGACCGGGGCCGCGCAGCCGGGCCGTCCCACGGTCGAGCTGGTCGTGCGCCCGGGCCGGCCCGCGGTCGCGGACCTGCGGCCGGCGCGGTTCGAGCTGGGCGGCGCGCAAGAAGGGCCGTTCGCCGTGCAGGTAGCGGTGCGAGACTCGTTCGGCAACCCCGTACCGAACGAGAACGTCGAGTTGCGGCCGGAGCGCGCCGACATGGGCATCGCCGTCGATACGCGCGCCACCGATTCGCTGGGCCGAACGGCGTTCGTCATACAGTCGGCCTCGGTGCGGCGGCCCGGGCGCATCGAGCTGCGTGCGCGGGGCGAGCGACTGGCGGCGCTGGAAGCGGTGTTCGGGGGACCGGTGTCCAGCGTCGGGACCGGGTTCGTGGGAGGCGGGGGAGAACGGGGTGTCGCCCGCACGCTCTTACCGGAGCCGCTCGTGTTCCAGGCGCACAGCGCGTCCGGCAGGCCGCTGCCCGGACGGGCGGTCGTGTTCCGCGTGCGCAATGCTCAGATCGCCCGGGACAGCGTCGTCACCGACTCGACCGGTCGCGCGCGGGTCGAGGTGACGCTGGGGTCGCAAGCGGGATTGGCGCTCGTCACCGCGTCGCTCGATTCCGTGCAGGCGGCGGAGACCCTCCACGTCGACCCCGGTCCGGCGGTCGAGCTCATCCTCGAGCGCGATGGTGCGCGCGTCGACGGCGGGCGCATCATCGTGGAGCGCGACGTCCCATTCGCCCTGACTCTCAAGGCGCGCGACGGCTACGGCAACCTGATTCCCACGACGAGCCTGGCGCGCACGCTGCAGGACGTGCTGCGGCAATACAACGTGCGCAGCCAGCTGCTCCGGTTCGTCGGCGTGCAATCCGACAGCCTCACCGCCACCCTCAAGTTCAAGCCGGTCGCCGTCGGTACGACCGACCTGACGATCTCCGCCGGCCTCACAGCCACTGTGTCGGTCGAGGTGGTGCGCCCGCGCCGGTAAGAAGCACAAAGAGTAGGCCTCCCTGTTGTCTGTTCCCTGTGCACCGCTGTGCGTCTTGTCTCTGTTCTCCCGTTCCCTGTTCTACTAGCTTTCAGTGCCCCAGGTCCGCAGGTCGTCCGCTCGTGAACCGCGTCAGGCCCCCGCAGGGAGCAGCGCTAAACGATGCCGGGTGTCGCTGCGGGGTGCCTGGGGCATCTCAATTCTCGCTAGATTGATGCCCATGATTGCGCTAGCACGCAAATACCGCCCCAAGCGTTTTTCCGACCTGATCGTGCAGACCCACGTTGCCGCTGGGCTGCGCGGGGCGGTCGCGGCAGGTCGCGTCGCGCACGGCTACCTCTTCGCTGGGCCCCGCGGTGTGGGCAAGACGACGGCGGCGCGCGTCCTGGCGATGGCGTTGAACTGCGAGCGACGCGATGCCTCGGGGGTGGCCGGCGAGCCGTGCGGCGCCTGCGACTCGTGCGCGCGCATCTGGACGGGCGCGGCGAACCTGGACGTGGTCGAGCTCGACGCGGCGTCGAACCGCGGGGTGGACGACGCCCGCGACCTGCGCGAGCGCGCCATGTACGCGGCGTCGGCGGAAGGACGTCACAAGGTGTACATCGTCGACGAAGCGCACATGCTCACGCGCGAGGCGTGGAACGCCTTGCTCAAGATCCTGGAAGAGCCGCCACCGGGCGTCGTGTTCGTGTTCGCGACCACCGAGCCGCAGAAGATCGCGCAGAGCGCGGCGCCGATCCTCTCGCGACTGCAGCGCTTCGATTTTCGGCGCATCGGGCCGCACGCCATCACGGACCGACTGAAGCAGGTGCTCGCCGCCGAGGGTCTGGCCGCGGACGACGACGCCGTACAGCTGATCGCCAAGAGCGCAGACGGCGGCATGCGGGACGGCCTTTCGATTCTCGACCAAGTGCTGTCGTTCGGCGAGGGGCCGGTGACTGCGCAGCGGGTGCGCGACGTGCTCGGGCTCATCCCCGAGGACATGTACGGCGAGCTGCTCCGCCTCGTGGCCGACCGCGATACCCACGCCGTGTTCCCCCTGGTGGAGCGGCTCGTCGATGCCGGCGCCGATCTGGGCGAGTTCGTCGCGGGGGCGGGAGAGGCGCTGCGCGCCGTGCTGCTGGTAGGCTTGGGCGGCAAGCCGGAGGGTCTCACCGAGGGGATGGTGGCGCTGATCGACCGGTATCGTTCCCTGCTCCCCGCTCCCGATGTCGTGCGCCTGCTCGTGGTGCTGTCGGAGATGGAGACGCAGCTGCGCACCAGCGGCAGCCCGCGGCTGGCCGTGGAGCTGCTGTTGCTGCGGTGGGCGATGATGGGGCGGACGGTCGAGCTGCAGGCGGTGATCGAGGCACTCGGTAAGAAGCCGGGGAAGGGGGAAGAGGGAAGGGGAAAAGGCGATCCGGCACCGGTGCTGCGTGACGCCGCGCCCGTCCCCCTTCCCCCTTCCCCGGCCATTCCCCCGGAGAAGGGTCCCCTCACGCTGGACCGCCTGCGCGCGCTGTGGCCTCGGATTATTGACGACGCGCGCGCCAAGAGCCCGATGCTCGGAGCGCTGCTCCAGGCCGCGGAGATCGCGGCGATCGAAGGGAACACGCTCGCGATCCGGTTACTCGACACCAATCCGGTGCACGTCGAGGGCATCGAGCGGCAGCGCGATGCGCTCGCGCTGCTGGTGGGCCGATACGCTGCGGACCCGATCCGCATTAGACTGGAGGGTGCGGCGCGGGGGGAGCGGCCCGCTGCGCGCGCTGCCCGCATGACCGAGGAGGGCGTCCGAGCCGACCGGCTCACGGCGCTGCGGGCGAGGGATCCGAGCCTCAACACCGCCATCGAGGCGTTGGACTTGGAGTTGCTGGAGTAGCTTGCCACCCGTTTGGGCGAGGGGTAACTTTCGGCGTATGGCGGATTTATCCAACCTGCTGCAGTTGGGGCAGCAGATGCAGTTCCGGCTGTCCGAAATCCAGTCCCAACTGGCGCAGCAGACCGTGACCGCGTCGGCCGGCGGGGGGATGGTGCAGGCGACCGCCGACGGGCGCGGCCAGATCCGCGCGATCAAGATCGATCCCCAAGCGGTCGCGCAGGGGGACATCGAGATGCTCGAGGACCTCGTGCTCGCCGCCGTGTCGCAGGCGCAGCAGCGCGCCGCCGAGCTGTACCAGGCGGAAGTCAAGAAGCTCGCCTCGGGCCTGCCGTCGTTTCCGTTTCAACTGCCGCTGTAGTTCGCCGTGTCGGCCATCGAGGATCTCGTGACGGAGCTCGCCCAGCTCCCCGGGATCGGGCGTAAGACGGCGCAGCGGCTCACGTTTTACCTGTTGAAGCAGCCGGCGGAGACCGCCGCGCGCCTGGCGGAGGCGATCCAGCGGGTGCGCGAGCGGGTGACGTCCTGCGGCGTGTGCGGCACGCTCACCGACGTGGATCCGTGCGCGATCTGCACCGACCCACGGCGCGACGCGACGCTCCTGTGCGTGGTGGAAGAGGCCTCGGATGTGGCGGCGATCGAGCGGGCTGGCCGGTTCCGCGGGCGCTACCACGTGCTGGGCGGGCGGCTCTCCCCGCTCGAGGGCGTGGGGCCCGAGGCGCTGCGTGTCGACCCCCTGCTGGCGCGTGTCGCCAACGGCGCCGGGGTCTGCGAGGTGATCATCGCGACGAACCCCTCGATGGAAGGCGAGGTCACCGCCACGTATCTGCAGCAGGCGCTGAAACCCACGGGCGTGCGCGTGACCCGGATCGCGCGCGGCCTGCCGGTGGGAGGGGATCTCGAGTATGCCGACGGCGTGACCATCGCGCAGGCCTTGCTCGCGCGACGGGACATGTCCGAGGCTGACTGACCGAGGGAACGCGATGGCGGGTGCGGCGAGCTGGTCGTTTTCGGAAAACGACTTCAAGCAGATCCAGCAGCATCTCCAGGCGTTCCTGCGCGAGGCGAACGCCCGCTGCGCGCTGCTGGTGGACCGCACCGGCCAGCTCGTGGCCACGGTGGGTGACCCGCCGCAGTTCGATTCGGCCGCCTTCGCTTCGCTCACGGCCGCCGACTTCTCAGCCAACGATCAGCTCGCCAAGATGATCGGCGAGCACGAATTCGCGTCGCTCGTCCACCAGGGGCAGAAGGAGTCGATGTTCCTCGCCGACGTGGCGAAGCGGGTCATCCTGGTCGTGCTGTTCGACCAGCGCACCACGCTCGGCCTCGTGAAGCTCAAGGGGAAGGGCGTGGTGGAGACCCTGACCAAGGTGTTCGAGGAGATGTTCAATCGCGTGGGCGCGGGGGGGGGACCGTCCGCGCCGCAGAAGGGGCTGCTCGAGGGCGCGGAAGACGAAATTGACAAACTCTTCGGGTAAGGGGACGCGCCCATGTCGATGATCAACTACGCGTCCCGCGAGATCAACTGCAAGCTCGTCTACTACGGTCCCGGCCTGGGCGGCAAGACGACCAACCTGGAGCACATCTACGGCAAGGTCTCCCCCAACACGCGGGGGAAGATGATCTCCCTCGCCACCGAGACCGAGCGCACGCTGTTCTTCGACTTCCTCCCCGTCGATCTCGGCACGATCCGCGGGTTCAAGACGCGGTTTCACCTCTACACCGTGCCGGGCCAGGTGTATTACAACGCGAGCCGCAAGCTGATCCTGAAGGGCGTGGACGGGATCGTGTTCGTCGCCGACAGCCAGATCGAGCGCATGGAGGCGAACGTCGAGTCGATGCAGAACCTGTACGACAACATGTCCGAGTACGGCTACGACCTGACCAAGATTCCGTTCGTGATCCAGTACAACAAGCGCGACCTGCCGAATGCCGCGCCGGTCAAGGATCTCCAGGCGTCGCTCAACCCCGGCTGGCCGGTCGAAGACGGGGCCCAGCAGAAAGTCGTCCCCGATCCCCTGCACCCCGGGGAGAACCTGGTCGAGAAGGCGGGCCACGAGTGGGTCGGGCGCGCGCCGTACCTCGAAGCCGTGGCGGTGCGCGGCGACGGCGTGTTCGACACCCTCAAGACGGTCAGCAAAACGGTCTTGAAGACGCTGAGCTAGGGGGACGGTCCCATGCGGTGGACCCTGCCCAACGTCCTCACCCTCGCGCGCATCTGCCTCACGCCGGTCATCGCGCTGCTCCCGTTCATTCAGGGGTACTGGCCTAAGGTCATCGCGTTCCTGATCTTCCTCGCCGCCGGTGCCTCGGACGTAGTGGACGGCTACCTCGCCCGCCGGCGTAACCAGGTGAGCGAGCTGGGGCAACTGCTCGACCCGATCGCCGACAAGCTGCTCTTGTTCGCCACACTGATCCCGATCTTCTGGCTCACCCGCCACCCCACCATCCTGGTCGACTACCGCATCCCCTGGTGGGGCAGCTTCCCGGTGTGGGTGGCGCTGCTGCTCGTGGGCCGCGAGCTCCTCATGACGGGGTTCCGCTTCTTCGCCAAGCGGCGCGGCGTGGTCATTCCGGCGATGGGGGCGGGCAAGCTCAAGGCCGTGGTGCAGAACGTGTTCATTGGCGCGACGCTGTTCTGGTTCGCCTGGAAGGACGCGCTGGCCGCCCACCCCTTTGCGGGCTGGTTCCGCAACTTCTGGGACAAGTTCCATGGAGCCGTCGTGGCCGTGACGCTGGCGGGAGCCATCCTGCTCACGGTGTACTCGCTCGGCGTCTATCTCTATCGTTATCGCGCGCTGCTCAAAGGGTGAAGCTCGAAATCGTCACCATCGGCACGGAGCTGCTGCTCGGGTACACCGTGGACTCGAACGCCGCCGAGCTGGGCCGCGCCCTGGCTGCGGCGGGCGCCGAAATCATCCGCCGCGTCACCGTCGCCGATCGGCCGGAGGCGATCCGCGCGGCCGTGGCCGAAGCACTCGAGCGCACCGGGTTCGTGCTGACGACCGGAGGTCTCGGCCCCACCCGCGACGACATGACGAAGACCGTCGTCGCGGAACTGTTCGGCAAACGGCTGGTGGTGGACGACGCGCTGCTGGCGGGGATCGAGGCCCGATTCCAACGGCTCGGACGGCCGATGCCCGCCATCAACCGCACCCAGGCGCAGCTGCCCGAGGGGGCGACCATCCTGCCCAATCCGCGCGGCACCGCGCCGGGGTTGTGGATCGAGGACGCGCGCGGCCGGGTTGCCGTGCTGCTCCCCGGCGTGCCGCGCGAGATGCGCGGATTGCTGGTGGAGGAAGTGCTGCCGCGGCTGGTCCACCACGACGCGCCTGGAGCACGGCCGCGCGTGGTGTTGTCGCGCACCGTGCGGACCACGGGCGTGCCTGAGTCGGCGCTGGCCGAGCGCTTGGGATCGATCGAAGGGGAAATCGCGCCCCTCACCCTCGCCTATCTGCCGTCCACCGACGGGGTGGACCTGCGGCTCACGGCGTGGAGCCTCGAACAGCGCGACGCCGAGACACGGCTCACGACCGCGGCCGCGCGGTTGCAGCAGCTCGCCGGCGAGCATTGGTACGGCCACGATGAGGCCGATCTCGCCGCCGTGGTCCTGGAGGCGTTGCGCGGGAACCGCCAGCGTCTGGGCGTCGCCGAATCCTGCACGGGCGGCATGGTCGCCGAGCGCATCACCAATATTCCGGGCGCCTCGGACACGTTCATCGGCGGCGTGGTCGCCTACGCCGACGTCATCAAGACTGCCGCGCTCAAGGTACCGCTCGAAACGCTGCAAGCGCACGGGTCCGTTTCGGAGGAGACCGTGCGCGCGATGGCGGAAGGCGCCCAGCGGCTCTTCTCGACGGAGGCGAGCATCGCCGTGACCGGGATCGCGGGACCGGGAGGCGGCACGCCGGAGAAACCCGTGGGGACGGTGTGGCTCGCCGCCCGGGTCGATACCGACACCCGCGCGGTAAAACGCGTGTTCCCGGGTGACCGAGAGGAGGTGCGCCGGCGCGGCGCCCAGGCGGCGCTCGACCTGCTGCGCCGGCTCCTGGCCCGCGCCTGATGCCGACCCTCGCCGCGCCCGACGGCACGCAGCTCGTGTACGACGCGTACGAGCCGCCGCAGCCACGCGCCGCCCTGTTGTTGCTCCACGGCTGGTCGGACCACGCGGGCCGCTGGCGTGAGGTCGGCGAACGGCTGCGGGACGCGGGGCTCGCCGCGTATCTGCTCGACCAGCGCGGCCACGGGCGCTCCGGCGGTCGACAGGGCTACCTGTCGCGGTTCAGCCAGCTGCTCGGCGACCTGCAAGCGTTCCGCCGCGCCGTGCGGCTCCGCACCGAGGGGCGCCAGGTCTTGCTCGGCCTGGGATTTGGCGGGCTCGTGACACTGCGCTACCTCGAGACGCAGCCCAGCGATCCGATCACTGCCGCGGTGGCCTGCTGCCCGTGGCTCGGACTCGCGTTCAAGGCGCCGGCGTGGACGCGGGTCGCCGGGCGGGTCTTGCAGGACCTGTGGCCGACGCTCGGCATGCCGTTGCGCCTCGATCCCGAGCAGCTCAGCCGTGATCCGGCGGTGAACAAGGCGTACAGCGAGGACCCAGCCGTCCACGACGTGATGTCACCCGGCGCGTGGCGTGAGATCAGGTGGGCGCAGGGGGCCGTTGTAGCCGACGCCCAGCGGATCGAAAGCCCCCTCTTGTTCTTGCTCGCGGGTGAAGACCGCGTCGTGGACGCGCACCTCGGGCGCGCCTTCGCCGATGGCCTCAAGGGCTCGGCGGAAGTGCGCTGGTACCCGGAGATGTATCACGAAATCCTGCACGATCCGCAGCGGGAGCGGGCCATCGCAGATCTCCTGGGATTCGTCGACGCGCAACTCAACCGCTCGTAGCTCCCCGGATGCGGCCGAGTTTACCCGTGCCGTTCTGACAGCTAGCTTCTTGAGCAATGGTGATAATCCGCCGCTTACAGGGACCGACTCCGCCAGAACGACGCGCGCTGATCGGCACGCCGATTGCTTGGTGAAACGGAAACCTATGAAGCACTACGACGAACAACGGCAGCCCGTCGACCCGCCGGACGGCGCCGACCCGCGCGTGCCGGACCCGACATCCGGCGAGGCAGGGGGGGCGGGGGGGGGAGCGCTGCTCGAGCCGCCCGAGGAGGCGGTGGCACGCCTCGCGCCTCAGCTCGCCGAGTTGAAGGACCGTCATCTTCGGCTGGCGGCCGACTACGAAAACTTCCGCAGGCGCACGCAGAAGGAGCGGACCGAGCTGTGGGCCAAGGCGCAGGCGGACCTGCTGCATCGCTTGGTGGACGCGCTGGACGATCTCGCCCGTTTCGCGCACGTCGATCCCGGCCAAACCGACGCGAAAACGATCCATGACGGCGTTGAGATGGTGGAGCGCAAGCTCTGGAAAGAGCTCGAAGCGATCGGTGTGACCCGGATCGACCAGATCGGCGTGCCGTTCGATCCCAACTTGCACGAGGCAGTGACGACGGGTCCTGCAGACCATCCGGCGAAGGACCACACCGTGGGCGCCGTGCTGCAGCCGGGCTATCAGCTAGGTGGCGTGCTGATCCGACCGGCGCGAGTCGCGGTGCTGACCTGGCAGGAGGGACGACCGCAGGACGGCGGTGCGGGGTCGCCGCGTGAGAGCGGCTGATGGCCGCGTCGAAGGACTATTACCAGGTCCTCGGGGTCTCCGAGACGGCGACGGTGGATGAGATCAAGAAGGCGTTTCGCCGGCTCGCCAAACAGTACCACCCCGATCGCAATCCCACCAACGCTCAGGCGGCCGAGCGCTTCAAGGAAATCAACGAGGCGCACGACGTGCTGAGCGATGCGGACAAGCGCAAGCGGTACGACCAGCTGCGACGCTATGGTGCGTACGCGGGGGCCGGGCGGGGTGGAGGCGCTGGTGCCCAGGGCTCCGGAGGGGCCGAGTTCGATCTTTCGGATCTCGGCTCGTTCGGCGGGTTGGGCGACCTGTTCTCGAGCATCTTCGGCCGGCGTGGTGCCGAGGGCGGGGGCCGCGCGGACGACGAGGACGAGATCGAGACCACCGTCACGATCCCGTTCCGGGTCGCCGCCCTGGGAGGCAAGGTCCCGGTGACGTTGCCGATGGCGGAGGTGTGTCCCACCTGCAGCGGCAGCGGAGCGGCGCCCGGCGCCACGCTGTCCACGTGTCCGGAGTGTCGGGGGCGTGGAGTGATTTCGTTCGGGCAGGGCGGGTTCGCCGTGAACCGGCCGTGCCCGGTGTGCCGCGGCAGGGGTCGGGTGCCTTCGGAGCGGTGCCACACCTGCGGAGGCAGTGGCGAGGTACGGGTTGAGAAGCGCCTGGTGATCACGGTGCCCGCCGGCACCGAGGATGGCACCAAGCTGCGTCTCCGCGGGCAAGGGACGAAGGGGAAGGGCGATGTGGTCGTGGTGCTGCAAGTCGAGCCCGACCGGTTCTTCCGGCGCGAGGGGCTGGACATCGTCTGCACCGTGCCGGTGAACCTGGCGCAGGCACTGCTCGGCTCCAAGATCAAGGTGAAGACACTCGACGGGCGCCGCGTCGTGCTCAAAATCCCACCAGGCACCCAGCCCGGGCAGAAGTTCCGCATTGCGGGGCAGGGGATCGAGAAGAACGGCCGGCGCGGGGATCAGTACGTCGAGGTGCACGTCGACATCCCCGAACATCTCACGCCGGAGCAGGAGGTGGCGCTGAAGGCGTTCGCGGAACGGAGCGGCATGAGATACTAGGGAGGACGAGCGATGAAGGCGATCAAGGGGCCGGCCGTTTTCCTGGCGCAGTTCGCCGGCGACGCGCCGCCGTTCAACAGCCTGCGGGCCATCGCGGCTTGGGCGGCCCAGCTGGGCTTCAAGGGCGTGCAGATCCCCAGCTGGGACCGACGGCTGTTCGACCTCGAGAAGGCGGCCGAAAGCCAGACGTACTGCGATGAGGTGCGCGGCATCCTGGCCGAGCGTGGTCTCCAGGTCACGGAGCTGTCGACCCACCTGCAGGGCCAGTTGGTCGCCGTCCATCCCGCCTACGACACCGCGTTTGACGGATTCGCGGCTCCAGGGGTGCGCGGCAAGCCGGAGGCGCGTGCCGCCTGGGCGGTCGAGCAAGTCAAGTTGGCGGCGCGGGCGTCGCGCCGGCTCGGCGTCACCGAGCATGCGACGTTCTCCGGCGCGCTGGCGTGGCCGTACCTCTATCCCTGGCCCCAGCGCCCAGCGGGTCTGGTGGAGACGGCGTTCGACGAGCTGGCGCGGCGCTGGCGGCCAATTCTCGACGTGTTCGAGGAGGCGGGGGTCAACCTCTGTTTCGAGATCCATCCCGGCGAGGATCTGCATGACGGCGTGACGTTCGAGATGTTTCTGGATCGCGTCGGCGGGCACCCACGCTGCAATATCCTCTACGATCCCAGCCATTTCGTGCTGCAGCAGCTCGACTATCTCGAGTATATCGACCTGTATCACGAGCGGATTCGCATGTTCCACGTCAAGGACGCCGAGTTCAACCCGACCGGCCGCCAGGGCGTGTACGGCGGTTTCCAGCCGTGGATTGATCGGGCCGGACGGTTCCGTTCGCTGGGCGACGGCCAGGTGAACTTCAAGGCGATCTTCTCCAAGCTCGCCCAGTACGATTATCCCGGCTGGGCGGTGCTGGAGTGGGAATGCTGTCTCAAGCACCCCGAGGATGGCGCGCGCGAAGGGGCGAAGTTCATCGCCGATCATATCATCCGGGTCACGGAACAGGCGTTCGACGATTTCGCCGGTGCCGGCACCGACGTGGCCGCCAATCGGCGCATGCTCGGCGTCGCCTGACGGGGGGGACCCGAGCATGGTCGACGCGACATCGGACGCGCGCACGTCTCCCCCGCTGCGGCTCGGCATGGTCGGAGGCGGGCGGGGCGCTTTCATCGGGGCCGTACACCGCCTGTGTGCCCGCATGGACGGGCAGTTCGAGCTCGTCGCGGGTGCCCTGTCGTCCGACGCGCAGCGCGCCCGGGACTCAGGTGCCGATCTCGGTCTGGCTCCGGACCGCGTGTACACGAGCTTCGCCCAGATGGCGGCGGCCGAAGCCGGGCGGCCCGATAGCATCGAGGTCGTCAGCATTGTCACGCCGAACGACAGCCACCACGCCATCGCCCGCGCCTTTCTCGACCGGGGCATCGATGTGATCTGTGACAAGCCGATGACCACGACCGTGGAGGATGCGGTCGACCTCGTACAAGCCGTACGGCGCAGCGGTCTCGTCTTTGGCCTCACGCACAACTACACGGGCTACCCCCTCGTGCGGCAGGCGCGTGAGATGGTGGCGGCCGGCGAGCTGGGCACTATCCGCGTCGTCCAGGCGGAGTACGTGCAGGACTGGCTGTCGACCAAGCTGGAGGACACCGGGCACAAACAGGCCGGCTGGCGGGTCGATCCACGGCGGGCGGGCGCCGGCGGCTGCCTCGGCGACATCGGTACCCACGCCTATCATCTCGTCGACTTCGTCACGGGACTGCACGCCCGCGAGCTGGCGGCGGACCTCGGCCGTTTCGTCGAGGGCCGTATGCTCGATGACAATGCTCACATTCTGCTCCGCTACGAGGGCGGCGTGCGCGGCATGCTGTGGGCGAGTCAGGTAGCGCCCGGTAACGAGAACGGGTTGCGGCTTCGCGTGTACGGGGACAAGGCCGGCCTGGAATGGAGCCAAGAGCATCCTAACCAGCTGCGCTTCGCGCCGGTCGGGCGGCCGCCGCAGGTCATGTCACGCGGCGGGCCGTGCCTCGGTGCGGCTGCGGCGCATGCTACCCGCATCCCGGCCGGCCATCCCGAGGGCTATCTCGAGGGTTTCGCCAATCTGTATCACGATCTCGCCGAGCAGATCCGGGCGCGGCGCGCCAAGCGGGCTCCTGATCCCCGGGCGCTGCTGGTCCCGACGGTCGAAGACGGCGCTCGCGGCGTCAAATTCATCGCCGCGGCCGTGGAGTCGAACGCGCACAACGGCGCCTGGGTCGATGCGCGCGTGAGAGTGTAACCGACGGGAAGCGCGTTCAGCCTTTGGCGATATTGGCTCGCGTCATCGCCGTCCGCTGCCAGAAATGCCAGAATGCGCGGTTGAGGCGGCTCGCGAGCGCCCGGTCACCGCTCACGCGGATCCGCCGCCGCGCGAGGGCCCAGGCGAGGCTCGCCGTGCCCGTGATCGCCGCGGCGACATCTTCGGCGCGACCGGGGCCGCGCACCCAGTCGACCGTGCGAGCGAGTCGGCCCACCCATGGCGCGGCGCGCGCCTGCGCGGCCGCGACCAGCTCCTCCGCGTCGGCCTCGAGGGTGACGTCGGGCCGCCGCGTTCCGCCCTCGGCCCGGTCCACTCGGCAGGTGCCGTCGGCCACAGCGAGCCACCACTCGCCGCCCGCGGCGCCGCCCAGTCGGTAGCGCATCGTCGCCCGCAAGCCGTCCGAGCGGTCGGGGCGAAAGGTGGCGGGCCGGTACTCACGCACGAACCAGTCCACGAGCGGCGCCGCGTACTCCGGGTCGAGCCGGCCCCAGGCGCCGTGGGCTGCCAACAAGTCGCGCTCGTGAAACACGTTGTCGGCGAACTGCACGAGAAACAGCGTCCGCACGCGCACCCGTCCCACGAAGAACCAAGCCGGTTTTTCCCACTGGGCATCGCTCATCCCGCGGTACGTTGCCATGAGCGCATCGAGCTCCCGGTGGAATTCGTCCAGCAGGGCACGGATCGGCGTGGTCCGGCGGCGCCAGACCTCGCGCGCATTCCGGGTGAACGTGTCGAACTCCGGTGGGGCGGCGGGGTTGTCGGCGAGCGCGCGGTCGAGCACCTGGCGGAAATTCACCGGCATCGCGCTCGTCATGTGAGCGAGCACGTCGCGCGCGCGCCAGCCGAGGTAGGAGGTCGGACGCTCCCAGGCCGCCGGCGACAGGCGCGCGAAGGTTCCATCGAGTTGCCGGTAAAAGCCGTCGGCCAGCCTGAGCCAATCGGCGCGGGTGAGGCGGGCGAAGTCGGTCACGTGAGTGATATGACGGGGGGCATAGGGTCCCTTGCTTGCGGCAGGGGCCGATAGTACTGTTGGGCCCATGTTGACGTTCGCCGTTCTCGGTTCGAATCGCAACCGGAGCCTGAAGTCCAATTCCGGGGGCCGGGCGGCGTAGCGGATCGGAAGTCTCGGAAACGCCCGCGCCCCCGGATCCAGCGACTTCGGGGGCGCGAGATTTCCCGGCCGCTCACTCCTGCTCACGGCTGTGCGTCTGACGCCTCGTGGCTGTTCACGGTGTGGGGGGTGGCTGCGGTGCAATGGGGTGTAGGTCAACTGGCAGACCGCCCGGCTGTTAACCGGGAAGTTGGAGGTTCGAGTCCTCCCGCCCCAGTTTCATGTTGCGCATCGGTGGTGTGTCTGCCCGATGCCCGCCGGTCGCTCTTCGCGGAGTCCTCGAGGTAATTGCCCGTGACCTTCTGGGAAGAACGCGTCGCCCGTCCGCTCAATGCGCTGCACCTCGATTCCGCGAGGAGCAAGGTCCTGGCGTTCGCCGTCCTGGCGCTCCTGCTTCCGGCGGTCGTGACGTTGGCCTCGTACCGGCGCAATCCGCAGCCGCTCGACGACACCATCGCTCCAGAGCTCCGCAGCGTGAGCTCCGAGACGGCGCGGGAGCTCAACAACTGGCTCACCGAACGGCTGTCCGATCAGCGAACCGCCGCGAGCTCCTACGTGGTGGCGGAGAACCTCGCCCGGATGCGGCCGGGAAGCGCCGGCGCCCAGGCGGTCGGCCGGCTGCGCGATTACCTGAACTCGGTTCGCGAGCGTTGTACCGGCTGCGAGGCACTGCTGGTTCTCGACGCCCGCGGGCGAGCGGCCGCGAGCAGTGCCGGTCGCACCGCCGGCATGCAGCTGACCCTGGAAAGGCTGAACGGCCTCCAGACGGGTGACGCGCTCGTGGGCGAGGCGTACTGGGATGCCGGCATCGGCAAACCCGCGATCGTCCTCGCCGTGCCGATCCGCCAGACGGATGGGCGGTTCCTCGGGGCGTTCATCGCAAAGTTGAACCTGCGGTCCGTCGCGGACATCCTGCAGCGGCTCGGGCCGAGCGAGCCGGGGGACGTCTATCTCGTGACGGACGAGGGCAAGCTGGTCATGAGATCACGCGTCAGCTCCGCGGAGCTGATGCGGACGCGGCTCCTCAAGACCACCACGCAGACGCTGTTCGACAAGGAAGGCACGAGCGTGGTGTACAAGCGCGCCGACGGGCGGGAGGTCGTCGGCACGCTGCGGCGCGTGCCCCCCCTGCATCTCGCGGCGGTCGCCGAGCTGCCGCGGCAGGAGACCCAGCGGCAGGTGGTACGGTCGAGCGGCAGTCCCGGGATGATCCTCGTCGCGCTGCTCGCGGGCGTGGGCTTGATGGCCGGCGGGCTGGGCCTCTTCATCGTCCGGCCGCTCGGGCGTCTCACCAAAGCCGCGGCGCGCGTGGCCGCCGGGGATCTCTCGGTGGACCTGCCGGTGGTCGCGACCGGCGAGGTGGGCTTCTTGACCCAGGTGTTCAACACCCTGGTCTCCCGCCTGCGGGAACGCGAGAGCCAGGCGGAGCTGGAGCGGCTCTCCGTCACCGACGCGCTCACCGGCTTGTACAACCGGCGACACCTCATGGAAACGCTGTCGAGCGAAGCGCAGCGCTCGCGCCGGCTCAGGCGCCCGTTTTCGGTGCTGCTGGCGGACGTCGACCACTTCAAGCAATACAACGACACGCATGGGCACATCGCGGGCGACGCGGCGCTGACGAAGATTGCGGACATCCTGCGCAAGACGACGCGCGCGGTAGATTGCGTGGCGCGCTATGGCGGGGAGGAATTCCTGGTGGTGCTGCTCGAGACGACGGTCACGACGGCCGCGCTGGTGGCGGAGCGTATTCGAGCCCGCGTGGCGGGTGAGACGTTCGGTGAGGGGCGGATGTCGCTCTCCATCGGCGTGGCGGAGTGTCCGGCGCACGGCGACACGCCGGAAACGCTGATCGCCAGCGCCGACGCCGCGATGTACCAGGCGAAGTCGGGGGGCCGCGACCGGGTGATCGCCGTAGGGGGTGGTGAACAGCAGGACAAAGCGAGGCAGCGCAAGGCGTGAAGGCTGCCGGCCTGCTGCTCGCCGGCCTCGCGAGCTTCGCGTGCCACGGCGTCGCGCGCGAGGGCCCCACGCCGGCGCCGGGCGGGTTCGTGGTGCGGACCACCACCGTGGACGGCGCGACGTACCGCTACCAGGTGTTCGTGCCGCGCCACGCCGAGCGCGGCGGGCGCCCACCCGTCATCCTGTACCTGCACGGCGCCGGCGAGCGCGGGGCGGACGGCGACCTCCAGACCATGGTGGGGCTCGGACCCGTCGTGAAGGGCCGGGCCGAGTCGTTCCCGGCGGTCGTGGTGCTGCCACAGGCGCCGCGCGACAGCGTTTGGAGCGGCGCGCCGGCGCGCGCCGCGATGCAGGCCCTGGACGCCGCGCTGCGCGAGTTCCGCGGCGACTCCGCGCGCGTCTATCTCACCGGCCTCTCGATGGGTGGCTACGGCACGTGGCAACTGGCCCTCGAGCACCCCGGTCGCTTCGCTGCGCTGGTGCCGATCTGCGGGGGCATCCGGTCCCCGAGCGCTCTCGCGAGCATCCGCGTGGCCGGCGTTCCCGCCGACGCGGCCGACCCCTATGCCTACGTGGCTGCGCGCCTCGCCGACACCCCCGTATGGCTGTTCCACGGTGAGGCGGATGGAGCGGTCCCGGTCAGCGAGTCGCGCAGCATGGCACAGGCGCTGCGCCAGGCGAGCGGCGACGTGCGGTACACCGAGTACGCGGGAGTGGGACACAACTCCTGGGAGTCGGCGTACAACGAGCCCGAGCTGTGGCGCTGGTTGTTCGCGCAGCGGCTCGGTCGGCGGTCCTCCCGGGCCCCCTGAAGGCCGTGCATGAGCGCGCAGGCAGCGGTTGGATTCCGCGTCAAGTCCGGCTGGGCCACGGCGGTCCTGCTGGTCGGCCCCGCGCGGGCGCCCCGCGTGGCCGACCGGCGCGTGATCGAGTTGAGCGACCCCGCAGTTCCCACCTCCCGTCAGCCGTACCACGCGGTGATGGATGCAGCGCCGGCGCGCGGGGCGAAGCTCGAGCGTCGCTTGCGGAGTGTGGTGGCGCGGATCACCCGCCGGTCGGTGCGGCGGTTGTTGCACGAGTATCGGAGGACCGGCCACGCGGTGCGTCGTGTCGCCCTCGTCGTCGGCAGCGACATCGATCCGGCGCGGATCGCGAACGACCACATCCGCGCGCACGCCCTCGAAGGCCGGCTGTTCCGCACGGTGCTCGAGCGGGCGTGTCGCTCGTTGGGTCTCCGGGCCTCGGTGCTGGTCGAGCGCCAGGCATATCCGGCGGGGGCGACGGCGCTCCACCGCTCCGAGTCCCAGCTAAAGCGCGCGGTGACCGAGCTCGGTCGCGCGATCGACGGCCCGTGGCGTGCCGATGAGAAGACGGCCGCGCTCGCGGCGTGGATGACGCTGCGGTGAGGTGACCCGCTATCCTCGCAGCGCCGGCGCGCCTTCGAGGAATTTCTCGATCTGCTCGGTGCCGATCGTCGGCCGCAGATGCTCGAGCACGAGTCGGCCGAGACGGGGGATATCGTCCTGTCGGTAACCGGCGGCTGCGAGCGCCGCCATCAGGGCGCTCGGCCCGATCAGCGCCGCCATCTCACCGGTGCGCGCGCCGCCCATCAGGGCGCGGCCCATCAGACTCTCACAGTTGGGCACGGCGCGCTTCACCTGCGCGAATCCGGCAGGGTCGAGACTCATGCGCAGGGCCATGAGCAGCGCGCCGATGCCCTTTTCCGCCTTGCCCTGGTCGATCTCGAGATTGGCCGCGACCTGCTGGACGAGTTCCATGAGGCACAAACAATACGAAACCTGACGCCACGACGGAACGCCCACGAAGCGACTGTGTGCGTGTCGCGAAGTGGGCGTTCCGCGTGGCGTCGTTACCCCTTACTGCCCTACCGTGAAGTCGATTCGTTTCAGCACGGCCCCCGCCGCGTCCCTCACCTCGACGTGCCAGGCACCGGTCCAGTCCGCGGGAACGGTCTTGCGACTCCACGTGCGCCACGGTGAGCCGCCCACCTGCAGCTCGACGTCGCCCACCTGGGTGTCCCCGTGGAACCACACGTGGTGGAGCGCTGTTCCGGCGGCGCCGCTCACCTTGGTCCACAGGACGAGCTGGCCCACGTCCACCGGAAACACCGAGCCGGTGTCCTGCGGCACCCGATCGACCACGTTCTTCGCGACTGCGGCTTCGTCCACGCTGACGCTGGCGGCGGCCGGCTGCGCGGGCGCCGCTGCTTTGGTCGTGTCCTGCGCGGCGAGACCCCCGCCGGCGAGCAGGGACAACGCCACGATCGCCCCGATGCGCTTCATGACGGCTCTCCTTCAAGAGGGGTCCGTTGGACGGCAGAAGTTGTCCGTTGTACGGCGCGGCGACGGCGATGTTCCAGCCACGTGCCCAGCGTGGCGGCGAGCACCATGCCGAAGCCCGCCCCGGCCAGCTGAAATCTCGCCTGGTACTGGCGCTGCCGCCCGGCGCACTTGGCGGCGAACAGCGCGCCCACCATGGCGCCGCAGGACCCTTGGATCCTCGTGAAGCCATAGCCAGCGCCCATCGCAAACAGGAGCGGAAGCGCGCACAACACGAGATTACGGATGAAGATCTTCATGTGAGTTCGTCACGCAAGAGTAGTCACAAGGAAGAGAAGCAACCCGTGGCCGTGGGCTCGATGACGACGCTCACACGGGTTAGGGTCACATGCCGCTACCTGCCCCGTTCGATCTTCCACCGGTCCACGACGCGCCCGTCGCGCACCACGTGGTACTGGTCGAAATGCGCCACGGTGAGGCAGGAATGGTTGGGCATGATCTCGAGGCGCTCGCCCACCTTGAACCGACCGTCCAGGACCGCGGCCGACTCGGCCCGAATCAGCCCGTGCTCTTGCGACAGCGTGGCGACCGTCAGCTCCGGAGCCCCCCGCACGGCGCCCATCGCCGCCGGTCCCACGTGCGCGGGGCCGGTGTCCTTCGACAGCTCGAGCGCGCCGGCGTTCACGATGAAATGCGCGGCACCGGGTTGATGCGATACCACCGACGCCAGCACGCTTACCCCGACGTCCTCGGGTGCGCAGCAGCCGATCAGCACCATCGTCCGGTCGTGGAACACATAGTTGCCCGGCCGCGCTTCCGTCACGCCCTCGAGCCGCTCGGCGGCCGCCATCGCGGGTGTCGATCCCACGCTGATCTCGCGCACGGGAATCCCCTCCCGCCGCAGCCGCTCGGCGAATTCGACCATCACGCGGCGCTCCTGTTCGGCGACCTGCGCTGCCTCCGGCTTGTTCCTGGTGCGGTACGCATGGCCGGAGTGGCTGAGAAGTCCGTCGAACGTGAGTCCCTGCTCGCGAGCCAGCTCGCGGGCTACCGCGAGCGCGTACGCGCCGGACGGGTCGACACCGGCGCGGTGATATCCGCAGTCCACTTTGAGCCACACGTGCAGCCCCGACCCGGCCAGCGCCTGCGCCGTGGCGAGATCGTCCACGACGACGCGCACTGTCGCGCCGGTCTCGAGCGCCAGCCGACGCACGTGCGCGACGTGGCCCGGATCGATCGGAAACGCCCAGGTGACGTCGCGCACCCCGGCGCGGGCGAATACCTCGGCTTCGACGAGCGTGGCAACCGTGAGCCCACCCGCCCCGTGCTCGAGCTGGAGCCGTCCGAGTTGCACGCATTTGTGCGTCTTGGCGTGGGGTCGCAGCGCCACGCCCAGCCGCCGGGCGCGGTCGGCCATGGATCTCACGTTTCGCTCCACCACGTCGAGGTGGAGCAGCAGCGCCGGCGTTTCGATCTCGTACATGTCACTCCCCGCGTCAGCCGGCCAGCGTCGTTGCCAGGGTCCATCAGTCGATGCGGCGGCCCGTCACTTCGATGCGGCGGATGTGCTCGATCCGTCCCGACCCGCCGATGAACGTGGATGCGAACCAGCTGGTGAGTCCGACGACGATCGACCCCAGGACCGCGGGCACGAGCCCCGCGACGGTGAATCCCGGCAGTACCCACGCGACGAGCGCGAGCGAGATCCCGTTCACCACCAGGATGAACAGGCCGAGTGTGAGGACGGTGAGCGGTAGGGTGAGGATCAGGATAATGGGGCGGATGATCGCGTTGACGATCCCGAGCAGCAGCGCCGCGAGCAGCAGCGTCCCCACGCCGACGATCGTCACTCCCGGCACGATCGTCGCGGCGGCCCACAGCCCGAGTGCCGTGATGACGAGGCGATAGAGGAACCCTCTCATCGGCTCTTCCATTCCGCGAGGTTGCGTTCGATCTGGCGCGAGTGCTTCTCGAGGTGCTCCGCGTAAATGGCGAGCCAGTCCTCCGTTGCGTAGCGGCCCGACTCGGAGTGCCGGCCCGTCTTCTGCCAGTCCCGGTCGGTCATGCGCCGGAGCAGCGGGAGCGTGTTCGCCCGGACCGCTTCCACGGTCGCCAGCGCCGGCTCGAGCGGGTGGGCGTGGTAGTCGAACGCCAGGGCCCACTGGTCCTGGTCGTACCCCACGATGACCGGGTCCGCCTCGGCGACGAGGTAGCGCAGCCGCATGTGCGCGTTCGTCTCGCTATCCGCGCAGTGAACCACGATCTCGTGCGCCGACCACTTGCCGGCGGCCGGCTTCCACTTGAGTGCGTCGGCCGGGACCTTGGCGAGGGCCCGCTTGAGCAGCGTCGGGCCGTGGGCGTACCGTTCGATCATGGCGGCGCGCTCGGCGGTGGTAAAGGGCATTGGGGGTCTCCTGTGAGGTAAATATGTAGGGGCGCAGCATGCTGCGCCCCTAACTCAGCGTGCCCGACCCGCGACGAAGCGCGCCGTCACGCCGGGGGGCACGCGGACGCCGAGGCGCTCGTCGAACAGGATCGCCCCCGCGAGCGAGTCCCCCACCCGCACGGCGCCGATGCCGGCGAACGGGCCCAGCTCGGCAGGCCAGCCGTAAATGAGCGCCTGCTCCGGCTGGCCCAGCCAGGTCACCGCCAGCGTCTCCGCCCGGGGCGCCTGAAACACCAGCGCGCCTCTGAACCGACAGCTCCGCCCCACCGCGACGCGAGCCGTATCGAGCGTCACGGCGCTCAGCTTGAACCGGTCGCCCATCTGGGGGAGGGTGAGGGTGTCCCCGCGCGCCACCACCCAATGACCGGCGTAGCGCGTCGCGTAGCGGCTGCGGAGGTGCATCTCGGAGGACCGACAGGGGTCCGACGGCCCACATGCGGCGAGCGCGAGCACGAGCCCCGCCGCCCACCTCACGGCGAGATGCTGTCGGCCGCCCGGATCCCTGCGCTAGTCGAGTCCGCGACACGCATCGCCTTCCCCACGGCGCGCGCGCCCGGAATCTTCGACTGGGCAAGGATGCTGTCGCGCTGGCGCTCGGTGAGCGAATCTGCTGCGGCGGTACGCGATGTCCGCGACTGGCCGCCGCCGCAGGCGGCGAGGAGTAGTGCGAGGATGGTCGAAAGCGCTCGGGCGCGCATTGGGCCTCCGATATACGGTCCCGTAATATGTAGGGGCGCAGCATGCTGCGCCCCTGCTCTCACGTGGGAAGTCCCTTGCGGAGGACCTCCTCCATCACGTCCCCGAACCGGTCGATCTCCGCGACCGTGGTATAGACATTCGGCGTCACCCGCACGCAGCTGAACTCCTTGTGGACGATCGGCGTAACGATGATCCGATGCGTGTCCCACAGGTACGCGACCAGCTTGTTCGGGTCCATCCCGTCGATCGCGATACTTGCGAGGCCGCACGACTGCGCCGGGTCGTAGGGGGTGAGGATCCTGACGCGCGGCAGGTGCTCGAGCCGCTTCGCCCACCGCTGGAACAGGTAGCGCAGCCGCGCGGCCTTGCGCTCGGCGCCGATCCCCTCGTGGAAGGTCAGCGCTTCGGCGATGGCATTGTGGTTCGCCGCGGGGTGCGTTCCGATCTCTTCGAACTTGCGAATGTTGCCGTTCATCTCCGGTGGCGCGGCCATGAGCGGCCAAACGCTGGCGATCTTCGCCTTGCGGACGTACAGGAAGCCCGTCCCGTGGGGGGCGAGCAGCCACTTGTGGAGGCTGGTGCCGTAGTAATCGCAGTCCAGGTCGTCGCGCGTGAACGGGAAATGCGCGTAGGCGTGCGCCCCGTCCACGATCACCTCGATCCCGCGCGCCCGCGCCCGCTGGACGATCCGCTTGATAGGGAAGATCTGGCCGGTGAGGTTGGTGATGTGACAGACGTGGATGACCTTCGTTTTCGGCGTGATAGCGCGCTCGATCCGCTCGGCCAGGTCGTCCTGGGACGGCGGGGGAACGGGGAAGGTGATCTCCCTGACCACGATCCCCTCGCGTCGCTCCCGCTGGTGCCACGTCGTCAGCATGCGCGGGTAGTCCTGCGTCGTCGTGAGCACCTCGTCCCCGCGCTCGAGCGGGATCCCCAGTTGCACGGTCTCGAGCGCCTCGCTCGCGTTGCGGGTGATCGCCATTTCCTCGGGATCGCAGCCGAAGCTCGCCGCAAGGCGGCGCCGTACCGCCTCGATCTCGGGCTCGAGGATCTGCCACATCGTGTACGCGGGCGCCGTGTTGGAGTAGTCGAGGTAGCGCCGCATTGCCTCCTGGACCACCCGCGGGCTCGGGCTCACGCCGCCGTTGTTCAGGTTGATGAGCGTGCGGTCGAGGGTGAACGCCTGCTGGACCTGGAGCCAGAAGTCTTCGTCGCGGGCGACGTCGGCGAGCGCGCGACCGGACACGCGGCGCGCCAGCCCGCGCAGCCGGTCGAGCCCGTCATTCGTGAGGGCCGGAACCGCGGCCCCCGCGGTGACCAGCGACTCGACGAAGTGGCGGCGTGTCGGCATGGGGTTCACCCTCCCCGGAGCGCGCGGCGCAGCAGCACTCCGTAGGCGATCAGGTTGACGACCACCACGAGCGTTCCCAGCAGCGCCTGCGTCGGCCGCGTCAGTCCGGCGGGATACAGCACGGGGAGGACGTAGTGCTCGACGAACCCGCCGGCGTACCCCGCGAGCCCCGCCCGGCGCCGCAACGCGTTTTCGAGCGGCGTGAGCGGGCAAACCCAGCCTTGGTACTCGATCACGGCACCCCACAGGGCGCAGGGGACGTGCAGCCAGGCGATGCGGCTCCAGCGCCAGGCGAGGAACCCGCCCAGCACCACGAAGCCCACGAACGCCGTGTGGAGCAGCACGACCGCGTCGGCGAGGAGGCGGTAGGCCATCTTCAAGTCTTCGTTATACCGCGAAAACCCCCGCCGGGCCAGAGCCCGACGGGGGACGAGTATCGCGAGAGGAGGGCGCGTCAGGCACCCATGAAGTGCTTGGCGGGTTGGACCAGGTGCTCGAGCACTTCCTCGAGCCGCTCCGGCAGCTGGAACAGCTGATCGAGCGCCTCCAGCTCGCCTGGCGAGAGTTGGCTGCCGTCCTGATGTGTGATCGTGATGCCGTTGTGTGTCGCATCGGCGGTACCGCGGATGACGGCAACCGGTGTCGTGCCCCCATTCTCGTACACCGCGAAATCAGCCGTCACTGACCCGGGCGAGCTGACCACAGTCACCGTGCCCGTGAGGTGCACGGTTTCGCCGGCGTGCGCATACGTGAAGTCGATCGTGATCGTCGCCTCATTTGCGTTCGGCGTGTCCACCTTCTCGTCGAGGTCGATGGTGAGCGCCGGATTGTTGAGCGCCCAATGAACGACGGCGTGCGCATCCGGATTGTCCGTCGCGAGGTTCGTCGCCGAGAACGTGGCGTTGAAGTCGATGCGCCGCGTGCCGTCCGTGACGAACCCCACGGCGGTCGCGTCGAAGCTGGAGGGCGGGGAGCCCGTCACCGTCGCGCTCACCGTATAGTCGACGTAGGTCGTTCCGTTCGGCGGAGTCCCGTCCTTGACGATCACCTCCAGCTGGTTCGTGTTCCCCGAGCTCTGGTCGACCAGATCGACGTAGCCGACCGGGGTCAGGGGGCTCTCGACCACATGGTGCGTGATGGGGTCGATGGCGTAGAGGATCAGCCGCACGCCAGTGCTTGGGCCGGCCACGGCCGGGCTGGGGTCCTCAACGTACGCGTGGGCGTTGACGTCCCAGACGTAGGTCTTCCCCCACACCGTGGAGGGGATCACTTGGGCCGACAGCCGCCCGCCGAAGGCCGCGGCCGTCGTCCGGAAGGCCTGCAGGCGTGCCGGAGCGTCGGCGTACGGTTGGCGCGGTGTCTGCGGCGCCGCGACGCTCGCGGCGGACAGCAGCGCGCCTGCGGGAGTCGAGGCCGCGACCGGCGACCCGGGTGCGCTGTCCAGCGCACCGAAGCTCCGGAAGGCCGGTGAGTCGAAGACGCTGGAAACGATCTGCAGGTCTGAGCCGAGCTGCTGAGGATTAGACAGTTGCGGGGCGGTGCTGTCCTTACAGGCGCTCACGACGAGCGCGGCGGCGCCGATGGCCCACCATGTGCGACGATATGCAGACATGCTGCGTCCTCCCGTTATCGCAAGGAAATGGACTGGGTCGCCAAACGTAGCGGCGCCGCGCCGCTCGTACTGTGACGCCGCGCACCGGGTTCGGGTGCGCCGGGAGGGGGGGCCGACGCGCGCTACGAAATCACGCCGCCGCCGAGCAGGCGCCCGGCCGCGTCGTACAGCGCGCCCGATTGCCCGGGCGTGATGGCGCGCACCGGCTCGGCGAGCTTGAGCGCCAGCGTGCCGGCGGCGCCGTGGCCGACGCGTGCCGGGACGGGCCGGGCGCGATAGCGGCACTGCACCAGCACCGCTGCTCCCGGCGCCGGCGGATCGGCGAGCCAGTTGAGCTCGGCCAGCACGACAGCGTGGCCGAACAGCTCGTCGCCCGAGCCGATCACGACTTCGCGCGTCTCGGGCCGGATGGCGACCACGTACATCGGACGCCCGAAACCGCCGGGGAGCCCGCGCCGCTGGCCGATGGTGTAGCGCGCGAACCCACGGTGCTCGCCCACCACCTCGCCACCCACGGTGACGAGCGGGCCGGGCGCCAGCGCCGGGGCGTCCGTCGGCAGGTGTCGCTCGAGCACGCCGACGTAGTCGTCGTCCGGGACGAAGCAGATTTCTACGGACTCGGGCTTATCGGCGGTGACGAGCCCGAGCCGGCGGGCCACGGCACGCGTCTCCCGCTTGGTGAGCTCGCCCACCGGCGTGCGCAGCCGCGCGACGACGGCGCGGTCGATCCCCCACAGGAAGTACGACTGGTCCTTCTGGGCGTCGCGGCCGCGGTACAGTGCACCGTCGCGGGTGATCACGTAGTGCCCGGTCGCCACAGCGGCGCAGTCCAGCGCATCGGCGTGGTGCAGGAAATCGCGAAACTTCGTGAACGAGTTGCAGCGTACACATGGAATCGGCGTCCGACCGCGCGCGTACTCCGCCACGAAGTCGCCGATCACGTCGCGGCCGAACCGCTCCTCCAGATTCACCACGTAGTGCGGAATACCGAGCTTGTGAGCCACGAGCTGGGCGTCGATGATCGAGTCGAGCGAGCAGCACGGGCGGTCCGGGACCGAATCACCGTAGCAGAACAGCTTCATGGTGGCGCCGATGACCTCGTACCCGGCCTCCACGAGCAACGCGGCCGCCACGGACGAGTCCACCCCGCCCGACATGGCGACCAGCACGCGGTCGTTCATCGGTGCAGGACCGCGGACAAAGCGCGAACCTTGTCGACGATCGCCGGCAGCGCACCCGCCACCACCTCCACGTCCTCCGCCGCGCTGTCCTTCCCGAACGAGAAGCGCAACGCCGCCACGCCGAGCTCGCGCGGCACGCCCATCGCGGTGAGCACGTGGGACGGCTCCACGGCCCCGGTGCTGCAGGCCGAGCCCGACGAGCAGGCGATGCCGGCGAGGTCCAGGTGCATGAGCAGGGCTTCGGAATCGGTCCCGGGGATCGAGACGTTCGCGACGTGGGGCGCCCGCTCGGCCCGCGCGCCGTTGATCACCGCGTCGGGGAAGACGTCGAGCAGCCGCCGCTCTAGCTCGTCGCGCAGCGCGCGCACCCTGGCGGCGAACTCCGTCTGCTCGTGGGCGGCGAGCTCCACCGCCCGCCCCAGGCCGATGATCCCGGGCACGTTCTCCGTGCCCGGCCGCAACCCAAACTGCTGGCCGCCGCCATGGATGATCGCCTCGACCGCGTGCCGGTCGCGCACGATCAAGGCGCCGATCCCCTTGGGAGCGCCGATCTTGTGGCCGGAGATGGTGACGAGAGTACAGCCGATGTCCCTGAGCGCGACCGGGACCTTGCCGATCGCCTGAACGGCGTCCGTATGGAAGGGGACGTCCGCCTCGCAACATCGCGCCGCGAGCCGCCCCACCGGTTGCATCGTCCCGACCTCGTTGTTGACCCACATGACGCTCACGACCGCGACGCCGGACGCGAGCGCCTGCTCGACGGCCGCCTCGTCCACCACTCCGGACGCGTCGACGGGAAGGACGACCTCGTCGCCGCCCAGGTGCTTCACCGCGTGCGCGGCCGCGAGCACGGCCTTGTGCTCGGTCGCCGTCACCGCCACGCGGAACGGGCCGCCCCGGTCGCGCGCCGCGAGCGCGGACCCGATCACCGCCAGGTTGTCCGCCTCGGTGCCGCCCGACGTGAAGATCACGTGGCCGGGCTCGACGCCCAGGGCCAGGGCGATCGTGCGCTTGGCCTCTTCGACGCCGGCGCGCGCCGCGCGCCCGAACCGATGGGGAGACGACGGGTTCCCGAAGGCGTCCTTCCCGAGATAGGGGAGCATCGCCTCCAGCACTTCGGGCCGCACCGGCGTCGTGGCGGCGTTGTCGAGATACACCAGGCGCTTGGCCATTGGCGGGGAATCTACCGACTACAGAGACTGCACGCCAAGCTGCAGCACGTCTTGCACTTCCAGCGTCTCGTGACAAAAGAACGGCTCACCGTACGGCCGGCGGATGAGCGAGCCGTAGTGGGCCGACTGCACGCGGATCAGCTCGTACAGATCCTGACCGGTGGGATAGATCTCGCCGGCTGCCCTGGCCCCGTCGAACTGCGAGGCGTAGCAGCGGATCGCCTGCATCTTCACGTCGAAGGTGGCCGAGATATCCACCACGAACGTCGGCTTCACGGGATCTTCGCGGTACGCGAGCGCATACAGAATCTTGAAGGGCCGGTGGGGATCGCCCGCGCCGCCGTACTTGGCGAGCCCGGCCAGGTAGCAGGCGTCGCGCCCCAGCTCGGAGGCGATGCGATGGTCCGGGTGCCGGCCGATGGGGAAGGGCAGAATCACGACGCGCGGGCGGGTCGCCCGCACGAGCTCGACCACGCGGGCGCGCGACGGCTCGTCGTTTTGCAGATGGGCATCGGGGAGCTGCGCGTTGAGGCGCTGGTGCACGCCGAGCGCCCGCGCCGCGCGCTCCGCCTCGGCCGCCCGGGAGCCGGCATCGCCGCGCGTCCCGGTCTCGCCCTGCGTCAAGTCGAGGATGCCGACGCGGTGGCCTGCCTGCGCGGCCTTCGCCAGCGTGCCGCCGCACGTCAGCTCGACGTCGTCGCGGTGCGCCGCGATCGCAAGAAGGTCCACCTGCTGGTTCACAACCGGCCTCCGTTCTCTGCGGTAGAAGGCCGGGGAAGGGGAAAGGGGCCCTTCCCCGGCCTCTCACCCTTCCCAGGCCTTTTCCCGGTCATTCGTATCTCAGTGCCTCAACCGGATCCAGCCCCGCCGCCCGGTTGGCGGGCACGATACCGAAGACCACGCCGACGAGGATGGAGACGAGGGTCGCGACGGCGGCGCTCCACAGCGGGACGGTCGTCGAGAAGCGCAGCAGCGACTTGAGGACTTCGCCCGCGGCGAGACCGAATACGATGCCGATCACGCCGCCCATGAGCGTGAGCGTCGCGGCCTCGACGAGGAACTGCCAGAGGATTTCCCGGCGGGTCGCGCCCACCGCTTTGCGGAGCCCGATCTCGCGCGTGCGGTCGGTGACGGAGACCATCATGATGGCCATGACCCCGATGCCGCCCACCATCAGCGCGATGCTCGAGAGCACGAGCATGACGAGGAAGAACGCGGCGGTGAGGCCGTCGAAGACGCTCAGCACCTGGTCCGACGTCAGCAGGTCGAAACTGTTGGGTTCGCCCACCCGGATCCCCCGCATGCGGCGCAGCTGCAGCGTGACGGCGTCCATCGCCCGGGGCACGCCGACGCCGTCCACCGGCCGCACGAGAATGATCAACCCGTTCACCTCGTCGAACTTGAAGTTGCGTCGCGCCGTCTCGAACGGCACGATGCCGGCGATCTCCGGCGCGCCCGGGAGCTCAAAGATGTTGGTGGGTCGCTGGTACGCGCCGATCACCCGGAAGGGGCGGCCGCCGACCTTGATCAGCCGGTTCACGGGATCGAGCGGCCCGAACAGGCGGTCCACCGTGCGCTGCTCCACGATGATCACGGGCGCCCCGGTGCGGCGCTCGGCCGGAGTGAACACCCGGCCGCGGGAGATGCCGCCGCCCAGGATCTCCATGAAGCGGTCGTCCGCGCCGAACAGGGCGAGGGTCTGGGTGCGGCTGCCCCCGTACTCGAACCGATGGAACAGTTGCGTCCAGATCGCGGCGTAGTGGATCTCGGGGAGGCGGGCGATCGCCTCCGCCTCCTCCGGCTTGAGGACCGGGCGTTGCCGGATCTCGCGGGGAAGGGCGTCGGGGTTGACGGGCGTTTGCGTGAAGAATCGCAGCACGCGGAACGTCGTCGGGCCGACGACCTCCAGGGTCTGCACGATCTGCTGGCGAAACCCCGAGACGATCGAGGCCATGGCCATCACGGTCGCGATCCCGATCACGACACCCAGCACCGTGAGGCCCGAGCGGGCCTTGTTGGCGCGCAGCTGCTCGAGCGCGATCAGCCAGCCCTCGCCGACGGAGTGGAGCCTCATTCGGCCCGGAGTGCGGCGATGGGATCGAGCCGTGACGCGCGGGTCGCGGGATACACTCCGAACAGCACGCCGACCGTGAGCCCCAGACCCAGCGCGACCCCGACGGACCATCCGGTCACCCGCGCGGGCAGCGGCGTGACCGCGCCCACCACCCCGGCGAGCGTCATGCCAGCGGCGAGGCCGAGCACGCCCCCCACCAGCGAGAGGGTCACGGATTCGGCCAGGAACTGGCGGCGGATGGCGCGCCGCGTCGCGCCCAGGGATTTGCGAATCCCGATCTCGCGCGTGCGCTCGGTGACGCTCATGAGCATGATGTTCATGATCACGATCCCTCCGACGACGATGCCGATGGCCACCACCGCCGGCACGACCGTGAAGATGACGCGGGTGAGACTCTGCCAGAAGGAGATGAGCCCCTCCGCCGTATCCACCGAGAAATCGTCGTCCTGGCCCGGCCGCAGCCGATGTGCGATCCGCATGGCTTCCTCGGCCCGGAGCATGGCCTCGGCCACCTGGTCTGCCGCCGGCATCTTGACGGAGATCACCGTCGTCTGGCGGCGCCCGTACAGTGCCTCGAACGTCGTGAGGGGGAGCATCACGAACCCGTCCCACGACTGCCCGAGCACCGTGCCCTTCTTCGCGATGACGCCCTTGATCGTGAACGTCCAACCCCGCACCCGCACTCGCTGGCCGACGGCCCGCGCGACCTCGTCGAACAGCTTCTCCGCCACGTCAAACCCGAGAATCGCCACGAGGCGGCGCTGCTGCACGTCCACCTCCGTGAGCGGATCGCCCGCGGCGATCTGGTAGTCCTGCACGATCTGATAGGGGGCGGTGACGCCGAACACGAACGCGTCGCCGATCGTCCTGTTGCGCCACACGACGTCCGCCGTGGGTGTCGGCCATCCCGACTGCAGGGCGATCGCTTGCGCGTCCGGCAGGGCGCGCTCCACATAGGGCACGTCTTGGGGGGCGATGATCGGGCGGCGCTGGATCCTGCTCCACGCCAGGTCGTCGATGAAACCCACCTGGATCGGATCGCGCCGGATCTGGAACGCGTTCACGCCCACGATCGCTCCGGCGAGCCGTTCCCGCACGTACGCGTTCATCCCCTGAATCACGGCGACGACGGCGATCAGAAACGCCACGGATACGATGATGCCGAGCAGCGTAAAGAACGACCGCAGCTTGTGGCTCCACACGGTCTGCAGGGCTTGCAGGATGGCTTCGGTCAACTGCATGGCGGGGAAGCTAACGGCAAGAAGCCGGGGAAGGGGGAAGAGCGAAGGGGCCGTCACCACTCTTCCCCCTTCTCTCTTCCCCGGCCGCTTACCGGTTATTCGTATCGCAGCGCTTCTACTGGATCCAGCCGCGCGGCCCGACTGGCGGGGTAGAGACCGAATCCCACGCCGGTCAGGGCCGAGGCGCCGAGTGCGACGGCGATCGACCACAGGGGCACGTTGGCGGGAATCGGGGTGACACGAGAGATCGCGAACGCGACGCCGCCTCCCACCAGCATGCCCGCCGCGCCGCCCACCAGCGTCAGCGTCGACGCCTCGACGAGGAACTGCCACAGGATGGCGCGCCGCGTGGCGCCGAGCGCCTTGCGAACCCCGATCTCCCTGGTGCGCTCGGTGACCGAGATCATCATGATCGCGACGACTCCCACGCCTCCCACCATCAGCCCGATCGACGAGAGCACGAGCATCACGAGGAAGAACATCCCCGTCACGCGGTTCCAGGAATCGAGCAGCTTGTCCTGCGTCACGATCGAGAAGGTGTTCTCCTGACCCGGCTTCATGCCGCGGAGCGAGCGCAGCGTCGCGACCACTTCGTCCATCGCCTGCTGCTGGCTGTAGCCGGGCGCTGGGGCGACCGCCAGCCGCATCCACCCCTTGAAGTAGGGCACGTGCTTGGCGAACGCGCCGTGCGGAATCCCCACGAAGGGCGGCGTGCTGCCGCTGAAGAGGCTGGGAGGCGGGGTGTACACCCCGATCACGGTGAACGGTGCACCGGCGACGTGGATCGTGTGGCCGATCGGGTCCCGCCCGCGGAACAGCTGGTCTTCCAGCTTGCGGTTGATGACCGCAACGGGGCTGTTGGCGAGGTCCTCGAGCCGCGTGAAGGTGCGGCCCGGATACACGTCGCCGCCGTTCACTTCGACCCACTGCGCGGACAGCCCCGCCACGTTGACTGCCTCGAGCCGCTGATCGGCGAACTCCACGGTTGTGGAGCTCTCGTCTCGGCGGGTGACGTAGCGCACCGAGGGGAGCTGCCCGATGCGGTCGGCCTCGATCTCGCTGATCGGGGGATTGCGCCGCCACGGGCTCGATTCGTCGGAGCCGTCCGAGACATTGACCCCGGCCTGGAAGAAGCGCCAGACGAGAAACGTGCGCGGCGCGATCGACTCGAAAATGCCCGACACGCTCTTGTTGATTCCACTGATCATCGCGGCGATCACCATCACGACCATCACGCCGATGGCGACGCCGAGAATGGTGAGCGCGGCCCGCCCTTTGTTGCCGCGCAGCGAATCCAGCGCGATGCCGACCCCTTCGAACAGGCCGGTCATGTCTCGTGCCGCAGGGCGGCGATCGGGTCGAGGCGCGCCGCGCGGCTCGCTGGATACACGCCGGCGATGATGCCCACGCCGGCGCCGAGCACGACGCCGACCACGATCGACCAGGGCGCCACCGCGGTCGGGAGGGGCGTGGTCGCCGCCACGGCGCTGGCGAGCGCGAGTCCCAGGGCGACGCCGCTGGCGGCGCCGACGGTGGCGAGCGTGGTGGCCTCGACCAGGAACTGCCGCAGGATGTCGCGCCGTCGGGCGCCGAGCGATTTCCGGATTCCGATTTCGCGCGTGCGCTCGGCGACCGCCATCAGCATGATGTTCATGATCACGATCCCGCCAACGACCAGCGAGATGGCGACGAGACCCGGGAGCGCGATGAACAACACGCGGCTGATCTTACCCCAGAAATCGAGCACCTCGTCCGCCGTTTCCAGCGCGAAGTCGTCCGGTTCGCGCGGCCGCAGGTGACGGCGGCTCCGCATCAGCGCTTCGGCCTGCGCTATTGCCTCCCGCATATCCTCCTGCGAATTGGCCTTCACCGCCAGCGCGTCCACCACGCGCGGCGGGTTGACGTAGCGCTTGAGTGGCGCGCTCGCCGGCACGACCGCGAACTTGTCGAGCGAGAGCCCGAACAGGTTGCCCTGCTTCTCCACGACTCCGATCACGCGGTAGGGGAGCTGGAAAATCTTCACCTCGCGGCCGATGGCGTCCTGGCCCTCGAACAGCTTGTCCGCCAGCTCGTGTCCCAACACGAGGACCGGCACGCCGGCCTCCACCTCTTGAGCGGTGAAGGCGCGGCCCTGCTCGACGCGGAGGGAGCGGATGTCGAAATACAGCTCCGTTGCCGCCGTGACCTGCACGTCCTTCGCCTGCTTCCGGCCGGCGATGAGCGCCGCCCGGGTATTCGACTCCCACGCCGCGAGCACGGGGATCGTCACGCCGCGCGCCACGGCCTGCGCGTCGTCGTAGGTCACACGCGGGCGCCGGCGCCACACCCGCCACGTGGAGTCCGTGATGTTGCCGAGTTGCACGTCGGGGAACTGCCGGAGCCGGAACGTGTTCACGCCGAGGATCGTGCCGGCGAACTTGTCCGTCATGTAGCGGTTCATCCCCTGCACGACGGAGACGACCGCGATGAGGAACATCACGCCGATGAACACGCCGACGATGGAAAAAGCGCTCTTCAGCTTCTGCGCCCGGATGGTCTGCAAGGCGAGGCGGATGGCCTCGAAGAAGGGCATCTACTCGTAACGCAGGGCTTCCACCGGATCCAGCCGCGCGGCTCTGCTCGCGGGGTACAGCCCGAACAGGACGCCCGTGAGCGCCGCGACGATCAGCGCCACCACGACCGACCCGAGCGGCACATGCGCCGGAATGGGCGTGGCGAGGGCCAGCACCACGGCGGCGAGGCCGCCACCGATCATCCCCACCACGCCGCCGACCAGGGTGAGCGTCGCCGCCTCGACCAGGAACTGCCACAGGATCTCGCGGCGCGTGGCCCCCAGCGCCTTACGCACGCCGATCTCGCGGGTGCGCTCGGTGACCGAGATCATCATGATCGCGATCACCCCCACGCCGCCCACGATCAACCCGACCGCGGAGAGAATGAACAGCACGAACCGGATGATCAGGGTCATGCTGTTGAGCTTCTCGAGGAACTTCTCCTGGCTCACGACCGCGAAGTTGTTGTCCTGGCCCGGGCGTAGATGGCGCCGCAGCCGCAACGCCTCGGTGACGTCCTCCATGGCCTCGGCGGTCGTCGCGGCCGGCGCGGGGCCGACCAGCAGGTCCATCCAGCCCTTCCAGTAGCGCACGTACTTGATGAGCGCGCCGTGGGGGATGATCGCTTCGGGGGACGGCTGGCCACCGAACAGCTGTGGCGGCGGATTGAACACGCCGATGACGGTGTACGGCACGCCCTGGATGTGGATGCGCTGGCCGACGGGGTCGATTCGGTCGAACAACAGCTCGGCCAGCTTCTGGTTGACGACGGCAACCTGGGCGGCCGCCGCGTCCTCCACCTCGGTGAAGGAGCGGCCCGGCGAAACGTCGCCGCCGGCCACGTTGGGCCACGCCGCGCTCCGTCCGAAGATCCGCACGCTGTGCTGGGTCTTGGCGCCGAACGTGACGTCCGCCTGTCCGCCCTCGTCCAGGGCCACCCAGCTCACCCTCGGCAGGCGCGCGATGGTCTGGGCGTCGGCGAGCGAGATCGGCGGGTTGTGACGCCACGGGCTCATCTCGTCCGAGCCGTCGGAGATGTTGACGCCGCCCGAAAAGAAACGCCCGACCCAGAACGTCTTCGGTCCCGATTGCTCCAGCATGTCGGCGACGCCCTTATTGAAGCCGCTGACGATCGCCCCGATCACCATGACGACCATCACGCCGATCGCGACACCGAGGATCGTGAGCGCGGCCCGCGCCTTGTGGGCGCGCAGCGACTCCAGCGCAATGCCGACGCCTTCGAGCAGCGGGGTCACGGGGTCACTCCTGGCGCAGGGCGGTGATGGGGTCGAGGCGGGCGGCGCGGCTCGCGGGGTACACGCCGGCGACCACGCCCACGCCGCCGCCCACGACCACCCCGAGGACGATCGAGAACGGGGAGACGGAGGCCGGGAGCGGGCTGACCGCCTGCAGCAGCACCGATAACCCGACGCCGGTGACGATCCCGAGCGCCGCACCCACCGTCGCCAGTGCGGTCGCTTCGGCGAGGAACTGGCGCAGGATGTCGCGCCGGCGCGCCCCCAGCGACTTGCGGATCCCGATCTCCCGGGTCCGCTCGGCCACCGCCATCAGCATGATGTTCATGATCACGATGCCGCCCACCACGAGCGCGATGCCCACGAGGCCGGGCCCGACCGCATAGAGAATGCGGCTCAACTTGTTCCAGAAGTCCAGCACGCCTTCCGACGTTTCCATCGCGAAGTTGTCGTCCTGCCGCGGGCGCAGGTGCCGCCGGCTGCGCATGATGGCTTCGGTCTGGTTCATCGCTTCCCGCATCTCGGGCTCGGAGTTGGCCTTCACGATTAACGCGTCGACCACCCCCGGCGGGTTCACCTCGCGCTGGATGGGTGAGAGCGCGGGAGCCACGACGAACTTGTCGAGCGAGATGCCGAGCAGGTTGCCCTGGCGCTCCACCACACCGATCACCCGGTACGGGATCCCGTGGATGCGCACGCTGTGACCGATCGGGTTCACGTCCGGGAACAGCTTGTGCGCCAGGTCGTATCCCAGCACCACGACCGTCGTGCCGGCCTTCGACTCCTGGGGGGTGAACGGGCGGCCGTCGCCGATCGTCAAGTTCATGATGTCGAAGTACCGCTCGGTTGCTCCCTCCAGCGTGATGTCCTTCGCGACCTTGCCGTTGTACTCGACGCTGCCGCGGTCCTCGGAGTACCACGCCGTCACCACGGGGACGGTCAGGCTCTTCGTCACCGCATTCGCGTCGGCGAACTTGATGCGGGGCCGCCGGCGCCACGACCGCCACACCGAGTCCTGGACGTCGAAGTTCACGTTGGGTGAGCGGCGTAAGTGAAAAGTGTTCACGCCCACCAGGGTGCCCGCGAACTTCTCGGTCATGTAGCGATTCATGCCGTTCACGACCGACCAGGCGCCGATCAGGAACGTGACACCGATGAAGACGCCGATCGTCGAGAACACACTCTTCAGCTTTTGCGCCCGGATCATCTGGAGCGCGAGCCGCAGCGCCTCGAAGAAGGGCACCCTAGGCGGCCTGCAGCTGGTCCGTGGCGATCACGCCGTCGCGCAGCGTCACGACGCGGGCCGCGTGAGCCGCAATGTCGTGCTCGTGCGTGACCATGACGATCGTCTGGCCCCCGTGGTGCAAGTCGCGGAACACCTGCATCAGCTCCGCGCTGGTGGCCGAGTCGAGGTTCCCGGTGGGCTCGTCGGCGAGCAGGATCGAGGGCTCGTTCACGAGGGCGCGGGCGATCGCGACGCGCTGGCGCTGGCCGCCCGACAGCTCGTTGGGCCGGTGGTCCATTCGGTCGCCCAGCCCGACGCTGGTGAGCGCCCGGGCGGCGTGCTCGCGGCGCTCGCGAGCGGGCAGCCCGGCGTAGATCAGCGGCAGCTCCACGTTGTGCAGCGCCGTCGCGCGCGGTAGCAGGTTGAACGTTTGGAAGACGAATCCGATCTCCTTGTTCCGGATACGGGCCAGCTCGTCGTCCGACAAATCGCTCACCTTCTGCCCGTTCAGCCAGTATTCCCCCGCCGTGGGCGTGTCCAGACAGCCGATCAGGTTCATGAACGTCGACTTGCCCGACCCCGATGGCCCCATGACGGCGACGTACTCGTTCTTGCGAATCTGCAGGCTGACGCCCCGCAACGCGCGCACCACTTCCCCCCCCATGTCGTAGTCGCGCGCGAGCTTGTGGGTCAGGATCACGATATCGGGCAGCGGGGTGTCGCCCGTACGGAACGGCTGCAGGGCCGTCATGCGGTCTTCTTCACGATCTTGTTCGCCGTGTCCGCCGCTTGTTTCGCCGGGCGCACGCGCGCGCCGTCCTTCAGGTCGCGGATCGCCTGGTACGGCCCGGCGACGATCGTTTCGTCTTCCTTCAGGCCGTCGAGCACCTCGAAGTATTCGTCGCCGGCGATCCCGACCTTGACCGGCCGAAACGTGGCGGTCCCCTTGTTTACCACGAAGACCCCCTCCGTTTCCTTCTTTTTGCGCGCGGTCGTGGTGTCCACCGGCCGATTCTCCGTGGACACCGGCTTGTTCTCGCGCACCGTGAGCGCGATGATCGGGATCGAGAGCGCCTGCTTGCGCGTGTCGGTCACGATGCGGGCCGTGGCCGAGAGGTCTGGCCGCACGTCGCCGGGCGGGTTGGTCAAGGTGATCTCCACCTGGTAATCGACCGCCTGGGTGTTGGTGCCGGGCGCCGATGCCGCGGCCGTGAGGATCGCGCTGTTGGAGACCTTCGTGACACGCCCCCTGAACGTCGTGTCGGGGAAGGCGTCGATCGTCACCTCCACCGAGTCGCCCAGGTGCAGTCGCACCACGTCGGTCTCGTCCACGTTGACCTTCACCTGGATCACCGAAAGGTCGGAGATCGTCAGCAGCAGGCCGACGTCCTTCGAGAACGTTCCCGGGACGGCGACCTCCCCCTCTTCGACTGAGAGCCGGGTCACGCGGCCCGCCATCGGCGCCAGCAGCGTCGTCTTACGGAGGTTGTCGCTGGCCGAGCGCACCGCGGCGCGGGCCTGGTCCACCTGGCGCTGCGCGGCCGTCAGGTTCGCTTCCGCGATGTCGAACGCCGTTTGGGCCTGCTCGAGCTGCTCCTGCGAGACCAGGTTGGGGTTCTGCGTGTGAAGGTCCTTGGTGCGCCCCAGTGCGCGGTCGGCCTGGTCGCGGTTGGCCTTGGCCTGCACGGCCGCCGCCTGCGACGACGCGAGGACCGCTTCGGACTGCTGCAAGTTCGCCTGGTAAATCGTCGGGTCGATCTGTAGCAAAAACTGCCCCTTGGTGACTAGGTCGCCCTCGCGGACCGCGATCCGGGTGATGCGCCCCGTGATATCGGCCGAGATGTCGACCTTCTTCTTCGGCTGGATCTTGCCGCTCGCGGTGACGGCGGCGACCAGGTCGCGACGGCTCGCCTTCTCGAAGCGGACCTCCGCGCCGCGGTCGCGCCGGGCGCCCGCGCTGATCACCACGAGCCCCACGATCAGCACCGCCGCCCCGGCTCCCACCAGCACCTTGTTACGCTTGGACATGTCTGTGGCGTCCTCTCGTTACCGCAGCGGCCGGCCCACCGCCGCCTCGAGCGCGGCGACCGCCTTGTGATATTCGTAGACGGCGTTCACATAGTCGCTCTCCGCCCGCAGCTGCGCCACTTGCGCGTCCAGCAGCTCGAAAAACGTCCCCGAACCGACGCGATAGCGCTCGGTGGCGAGCTGCAGCTGCTCGCGCGCCGCCGTGCGGTTCGTGTCCTGGATCGCGATGGTGCGGTAGGCGCTCGTGACGGTGAGGTACGCCTGGCTCACCTCCGTATGCACTTGGAGCCCGCGCGCCCGCACCGATTCCTCCAGATCCTGCTGTTGCGCCTTCGCCTGCGACACCTGGAGCGGCTGGGAGAAGTTGCCCCACAACGGGATACTGACCGTGAGGCGCGCCTGGAACGGCTGCGGCGTAAAGTTGAACGGGTACGCCGCGTTCTGGTCGCGGATCGCCTGCGCTTGCTGCGGCGTGAAGGCGAACAGGTTGCTGCAGTTGCGTGCTGTCAGCGGCGGGTTCAAGCGCGCGAAGACCGAGTCGTTCTCGAACTGGCACTCCGCGATGTTGGCAGCGGCGTTGGCTTGCGCCGCCGCGATCGTCGGGTTGATGTCGGACAGCTTCTGCGTGAACCCCGACCAGCTGGCTGACACGGAGACGCTCGGCGTGTACGCACCTGTGGCGGCACGGACGCCCCAGCGGGCGGCGCCCTCGCGTGCCCGCAGCGCCTTGAGCGCCGGATTCTGACCCTCGGCCATCGTCAACAGGTCGCCGAGCTGCCACGCCGGCGTCTGGACCGCGAACGTGTCGGTGAGCTGCACCGTCGCGATGTCCGTCGGCGGCGTGACGCCGATCTGCTGGAACAGTCGCAGCTTCTCGAGCTGCAGCCCCGTCTCCGCCCGCAGCAAGGCGACCTCGGCCTGTCCCCGGGCTACCTGCGCCTGGCGGACATCGATCAGCGATGCGCGACCGACGTCGTACCGCGCCTGCGCGAGCTTGAGGAACTGCTCGTTGCGGTCGAGCTCCTTGCGGGCCACGTCGGCGTTGTCGCGGGCCTGGAGCACGCTCAAGTACTGCTGCGTCACGCCGGTGATCAGATTCGACTCGGCGCCCGCTACGTCCGCGTCGGCGGCGCTCAATTGGGCGTGCTTCAGCGGAATCTGCGTGACCGTCTGTCCGTTCAGCGCCCAGTCGAGGAACAGGCCGTAGTTCGACGACAGCGTGGAAACGTTCTGCGAGAAGTTGGCCGTCAGAAACCGCTGTTGGCCGGACCCGGAGTAGCCGAGGCCGCCCGAGGCCGTGAGCGTGGGCAGGAACGTGCTGGACCACGCGTTCCGAGCCGCCCACCCGGCCGGGGCTCGGTCGTGCAGCGCCTGTCGGTAGAGCGGGTTGTGCGCGCGCGCCAGCGCCAGGGCGTCGGCGAGAGAGAGGTTCGCAGGGGCGGGTTGCTGGGTGACGGAGAGTGTCGGACAGACCGCGAGCCCGACGGACAACAGCAAGTGCTTCATGAGGTTCCCTTGGACCGGTCGTGAGGTCGTCACCTCATACGCGGGCCGCACGTTACGGGTTTCGACTTGTGACTAGCGAGCTGGACTGCGCGGGAATCTAACCCCCAAAGCGCCTCCGGTCGAAGGGGTCAGGAGGCGGGCGCGCGCTCCGCGGTGAGGCGGCGCGAGGGCACCTCGACCTTGAGCAGCCGGCCGGCACGGTCCAGCCAGAGCTGCACCACCCGCTCGGGACCAGCCGTCACCGTGACGTGGCGCAGCGACGCGGCGGCTCGATTCACAGTCGTGGCCTCGACCCCCAGGTCCTGGACCACCACGACCTCGCGGTGCCCGCCGCGCGGAAAGATCGCCGTCACCGATGTGGGATTCGGGGCCGCCCGCCACGCGGCGAGGAGGTACAGGACGAAGACCGAGTCGTCGAGCACGACGACGGGCGCCGGAGCCGGGAATTCCCGGGCGCGCTCGGTCAGACGCCCGAGCAGCCGCACCGTGAATCGACCGTGCGACAGCTGGCCCAGAACGCGGAGCGGCTCGCGCGGATCGGCCACGGAGAATTCGAGACTGGCCGGCAGCGAGTCCGCGCCGATCTCGAGGATCGGATTGAGGACCACGATGGGCCGGCTGCGGTCGTACCGCACCGTGGACGCGAGCGTCCATCCCGCACCGCCGCGGGCCGCCGTGAGCCGGAACGCCTCTCGGCCGATCTCCGCGGTATCTTGACGGATGAGGAACGTGCCTTCGTCGAGCGGCGCCTGCAGCGCGAGCAGCGTGAGCAGCAGCGCGGTCATGGAGCCGGCGGGACCGGGGCGCCGAGGACTCGCGTCGCGATGCGCTCGTAAATCATCTTGTACAAGCGCTCGCCCTTTTCCCGAGTAGCGAGCGTCGGTCGCCCGAGCGAGCCGGGAGACCGTTCGGGAAGCGAGCGCATGGCACCGCGATGGACGAAGTCCTGGGCGCGCTCCATGCGCACCAGCTGCGGCGCGAGGTAGAGCAGCAGCGAGGTGTCGAGCTCGCTGCCGTGCATCGGGCCGTCCGGGTCGGCGAGGTGGCCGCCGAAGTCGAGGGCGAACACGTCCACCGTGAATACCCGGGCGCGCCGCGTCCGCAGGGTCGAGAGCGCCTCCTGGTGCGGGTCGTGGCCGTGCGCCGTGAGGATGATGAACGCGTCGACGCCGGTCTGCTCCCAGGACCCGAGCAGATCGTTCATCCAGCGGTGCAGGGTCTTGCGGCGCACCGTGGCGTTGCCGGCGTACGGCCGCTGGGTGGCGGTGTTCACGCCGTATTCGATCGTCGGGGCGCGCAGGATGTCGAAGCTGGCGGAGAGATCGTCGGCCAGCCGCTCGACGATGATCGTATCGCATCCCAACGGCAGGTGCGGCCCGTGTTGCTCGCAGGTGCCCACCGGCACCAGGAGGCGGGAATCGCGCTCGAGGATGAAGCGGACTTCGTCCGCCACTAGGGTCTTCAAATGACGCGGCGCCTTCATATCCTGATCGCGGGCTGCGCCGCCGCCGTGGCGGTGGCGGAGTGGCTCCACGGGAACGCCGGGTCGTGGGCGTGGACTGCGGGGGTGGCGGGGCTCGCGACCGCTGGCTTGGCCGTGGTGCGCGGTCCTCGGACCATCGCTTCAGGCCTCGCCGCGCTGGCGTCTCTGCTGCTCGGCGTGGTCGTCGTCGCCGGCGTGCGCGAGGTGCGGCGGATCGAGTGCTGCTGGACCGAGGTCCGGGCAGAACTCGTCCCTCGGGACTCGGCCGAGCTGCGTGGCGCGCTCGCGGCGGCGGTGGCCGAAGCCCGGCGCCTCGCCGCGCGCGGCATGAGGGCCGCCCTCCTGCCGCGGGACGCGGCCTTCGAGCAGCTCGAGGTTGCGATGGAGGCGCGGGGCCAAGCGCCGGGAGTGGAGCGCGGCGTCGTCATCCTCGGCGCCGACGGGGAGCCCGTCGCTTGGGCCGGCCGCCACCGGTTCGTCCCCACTCGGGACACGGTAGCCTCGAGCGACACATTGCGCGCCGTCATCACCCCATTCTACGTGTCGCTCGAGGCCCGGCGCCAGACACAGGCCGGCGGCACCGCCGTGGGATCGGTCCTGATCGACGCAGCGCCGGCTGCGCGCGACCGGGACGGGGCGGTGAGCGCACTGTTCGCGCGCCGCCATGGCGTGACGCTGCGGTTCTACACTCCACACCTCGCCCCGGTCGACTCCACCGTCTTCGACTACACCACGCCCGACGGCCGCACGTTGTTCAGCGTGCAGCCGATCCCGCCGTCCCAGGGTGACGCGAAGCTCACCGCGTTGCATCGCGCCGCCGGGCGGGCCGGCGCGGCGCTCGCCGCGGCGCTCCTCTTCCTCTTTATGGTCGCGCCGCCGGGGCGGTCGCGGTGGCTGGTCGTCCTGGCCGCGGCCTGGTGTCTGATGCGGGCGCCGCTCGGCTCCGCGCTCGGGCTGGCGAGCCTGTTTTCGTCCGCCCTGTTCTATCGGCCAATGCTTGGCATGTTCAGCGCCTCCGCAGGGTCGCTCGTCGTACTGGGGCTCGTGCTGCTGCTCGCGGCGGCACTGCGGTGGCGTGGCGGGGTCGCGCGGCGCTGGTGGAGCTTGTCTGCGGCGGCGGTGCTCGTGCTCGCCGCTCCTTACGTGGTACGCTATTTCGGTCGCGGCATCGCGCCTCCCGCCGGCGGCGTGAGCTTCGGCTTGTGGATCTCGTGGCAACTCGCGGTGGCGGCGGCCAGCATGGCGCTGGTGGTTTGGGCGGCGGCCTTGGTGCGCGGCACCGCGGAGCCGCGCGGCGTTCCGTGGACTCTCCCCGCTGCCTGCGCGTGGGCGGTGCTCGCGGCGCTCGCCGGCCTGTGGCTGTGGCAGCCCTATGGCGCCTGGCCCGAGTGGTACACGTTCGTCTGGCTCCCGGCCCTGGTGGGTGTGCTGGTGCCGGCACCGAGTCGCTGGGCGGTGTGCGGCATCGCCACCGTTGCCGGCACGGCCGCCGCGCTCGTCACCTGGGGCGCGGCGGTCGAAGGTCGTCTCGGTCTCGCCGAGCGTGACGCCGCGGGGTTGGGTCGCGCGGACGACCCGCCTGCGGTTGCGCTGCTCGAGCGCATGGGTCACGAGTTGCCAGTGCCCGCGCCGCGCACGGCAGGAGAGCTGTACGCACTCTGGCTCAAGTCGCCTCTCGCCGGCGAGGACTATCCCGCGAGTCTCGCGGTCTGGACACGCACCGGCGACCCCGTGGCCGAGCTCCGTCTGGCGCGGCTCGACCTGCCGCCCCCGCTAGTGGCTGCTCTGGTACGCTCTCCCGAGACGCGGAACGGCCCGCGCGTTGAGCGCCTGCCGCGCGTGCCGGGTGTTCATAATGTGCTCGTCGCGCCGCTCCCGTCGGGCGACGTGCTCACCGTGGGCGTGGGTCCCCGCACGCTGCTCATCCCGGCGGACCGTGTGGCGCAGTTTCTCCAGGGCGAGGTCGGCGCGGGACTCCCATACGTCCCCTCGTTGTCGCTCCCGAGCCCCGGCCCGCCGGCCGAGAGCGCTCGGGTCATCTGGACGCGCACCGGATGGTCGGTGCGAGGCGAGCGGCGCGTCGAGCTGCCCGACGGTGTGCGGCACCTCCACCTGCGGGTCGACCTCCAGCCGCGGGCGTTGCTGGTGCGCGGCGCTCTGGTCGTCGTCCTGGACGCGGTGCTGCTCGGCGCGGTCTGGCTCGCCAGCCTGTTACTCGTCGACGGGGGGCGACCGCGGCTGCCGCCCGTTCTCGCGGCGCTCCGCACGAGTTACCGGGTGCGGCTCACCGCCACACTGGCCGGCTTTTTCGTGGTGCCGGTGATGGCGTTCGCACTGTGGAGCTTTGCGCAGCTCCGTGACGATGCCCGCCAGGACGGCGACCTGCTCATCCGTCAGACCCTGCGCGACGCCGCCACCACGGCGGGCGCCTCCGTGTCGGACCGGGCGACCAACGTCGATCGCGCGATCAGCGAGCTCGCTAACCGGCTCGATGCCGACCTCTGGCTGTATCAGGACGGCGTGTTGACCGCGACCAGCGCACCGGTGCTCGATGAGCTCGGGCTGGCGGATCCGTTCCTCGCTCCGGACGTGTTCGTGCGGTTGGCCCTGCGTGACGAGCTGGAAGTCAGCGCCGACGGGAGCACCGCCGGACGACCGGTGCGGGTGGGGTATAGGGTGGTGGTGGCCGGCGCGCCGCGGGCGCAGGCGATTCTCGCCGCGCCGCAGCTGGTGGACGACGAGCGCGTCCGCCAGCCGCTCGAGGATCTGACGCTCGCCCTGGTCCTCGCCATTCTGGTCGGTCTGGTCGCCGCGGTCACGCTCGCCGGCGTGGTGGCGCGCGGCCTCGCCAGCCCGGTGGCCGCCCTGCGGGATGCCGCGGTCGCGCTGGGCCAGAGCGCGCCGCTGCCCGCGTTTCCGCCCGGGGCGCTGCGCGAGTTCCAGCCGGTCATGTCGGCGTTCGAGCGCATGGCGGCGGACGTGCACAAGAGCCAGGCGGCGCTGGAGGAGGCGCGCCACCGGACGGCCCAGGTGCTCGCGAACGTCGCGACCGGCGTGATCGCCGTGGACGAGGAGTTGCGCGTGACGATGGCCAATCCCCGCGCGGCGGACCTGCTCGGGACACAGCTCGAGCCCGGCAACTTGCTCCCCCGGACGGCGTCGTCCGAGTGGCTCCCCGTATGGAACGCGGTGAGCGAGTTCCTCGCCGCCGGTACGGGCGCAGGGCGCGAGGGAGAGCGCATCGCGGAGCGCGAGTTCGACGTGGGGGGGCGACAGATCCGCGTGCAGATTGCGTCGCTCGGGCCTTCGCCTGACGGCTGCGTCGTCGCGCTGGACGACGCCACCGCGTTCACGCGGGCCGCGCGCGTGTTGGCGTGGGGCGAGATGGCGCGCCAGGTGGCGCACGAAATCAAGAACCCGCTGACGCCGATCCGCCTCGGCGTGCAGCATCTGCAACGGGCCCGTGCCGAGGGCCGGACCCGCGATTTCGACGCCACGTTGCAGGACACGGCGGCGCGGATCCTGGCCGAGATCGATCGGCTGGACGCGATCGCACGCGCGTTCTCCCGGTTTGCGTCGCCGCAGGCGGAACAGCTGCCGCTCGAGCCCGTGGACCTGTTCGCCGCCGCCCGCGAGGTCGTGCAGCTGTACGCGCTGGGCGGTACGGAGGCACCGACCCGCTTCGAAATGGCGGGTGAGGCGGGCACGCCGGCGCTGGCCCGCCGGGACGAAGTGAAAGAGGTGCTCGTCAACCTGCTCGAGAACGCGCGCAATGCCGGGGCACGCCGCGTCACCGTGCGTGTGTCGGAAGGCGGCCGGCGACTGGCCGTCCTAGACGACGGGCGCGGCATTCCCGCGGACGCGCTGTCGCGGGTGTTCGAGCCGGCGTTCTCGACGACGTCGAGCGGCGCGGGGCTCGGGCTCGCCATCGCGAAGCGCCTGATCGAGAGCTGGGGCGGAACGATTGCACTCGCGAGCCCTGCCGGAGGCGGAACTACGGTCACGATCACGTTTCAGGCCGCCCCCACCCCCGCCGCGGCGCGCGTCTGACTTGGTGACCGGGCTCACGCCCGCACATGGCGGAATTCACGAACATTGTTACCCTTGTCACCGGCACCATCCTCGGGGAGAACCGTGCGCATACCGTTCGTGGGCGTGGGGCTGCTCGTACTCGTCGGCGGCGGCGCCGGCGTGGCCGGCGCGCAGGGATGGGTCACCGACGCCCGCCGCATCGGCCTGGGTGGCCTCGGGCTCGACCAGGGAAGCTTGCGGCGCTACAACGCCGCCTACCGGGCCGTGCCGGGTCGAGCCGGGCAACGTGGGCGCCCCAAGCTCACGATCCCGATCCCGCTCGGGCTCATCCAATTCTTCCACGACCATCCGCTCTCGAACATCAAGAACGACCCGGCGTTCAACCACGATTCCGCTGGGTTCAATCCGGTCGAGCTCCTCAACACCTTCCTCAATCCGCCGCTGTTCCTGGAGGTCAAGAAGGCGCCGACGCCGACCAACGACGTCGTCTTCGGCATCGGGAAGGACTCACTGCGCCTGAACCTCGGCCTGACCGCCCAGCTCGTGCCGGAGGACCAATTCGGAATTGGCGGCTCGAGCCGGCCGCTCGACCCGGGGCTGTCGATCAAAGGAGTGCGCGTGGGAGTGATGGGCTGGGTGCACGACGATGTCGGCTTCCAGCTCGGCGACAAGCTCCTCGGATTCCTGCGGGATTCCGTGCCCGCCGATACCAACACCCGCTATAACGTCCTCGGCGACGCGCTGCTCGAGGTGGGATTCGCGCCGACGGTCGCCTACGCGGGGCGGATCGCGGGCGACAGCACCACCGGGCTGTACGTGGGAGGAGCGTTCCACTACTACGTCGGCCTCGCGTACGTCCGTGTGAACGGCGACGGCGGGTTCACCACCGGCGATTCGATTTTCAGCGGTCCCAGTCCCGTGAAACCCGATGCGCGTGGCCTCACGCAATACTCCAAGTTCGGGAACAGCTTCGGGCACGGCGTCGGCGGCGATCTCGGGATCGCGGTGGTGACGGGACCGATCGAGCTCGGCGTCGGGGTGAACGACATCGGGGCGACCATCACGTGGCCCGACACGCGCCGGGATAGTGCGTTCTACCGGGATTCGAGCTATTCAAGACCGCTGCTACCGAACCACATCGAGACCAAGACCAAGCTCCCGGTCTCGTACCTGGTCAACCTGGCGTACACCGTGGGCAAGACGACGCTCGGCGCCGACGTGCTCAACAGCGGGCGCGGCACCACCGTGCACGTCGGAGGCGAGCAGCGCGTCGGGGTCATCGTGCTACGGGGCGGTGTGGCGCGCGACCAGCGCAAGCGCATCGAACTCGGCTGGGGCGGGGGCTTGCGATTCGGGGGGCTGGGGCTGGACGTGGGATTCTGGACCCACACGAATTCCCTGTCCAACCAGCGCGGCATCACGATGGCGACGTCGCTGTCGATTTATTAGGGAGGCGGGATGAAAGCCAAGTGGCTCGGCGTGGCGCTCGGGTGCGCGGTGCTGGCGGGGGGGGCGGCAGGCTGCGGCCAGGGGCGCGCCATCTTCAACGTGGACGTGTACAGCTTTCTCAAGGGCACAGGCCGGGATACCCTCAGGCTGCCACCGGACCCGCTGCCTCCTCTGCCACCCTCCACGACCGTAACCGACTCAGTTACCCCAATCGCAGTGAACCTCCCCGGGGCAGGTTCCTCCATTGTGGACACCGTGCGCTTGATTGGGACCCTCGACGTGACGAATCCCACGAGCTCCGGCACTCTCACGTACCAGATTTTCTTCGCCAGCTCTCCCAGTCCGGCCGTCGTTTACGGCAGTGCGCCGGCGCTGACCGTCGGTCCCGCCTCGTTTCCGGCCGCGACGACGAGTGTCCCCATCAGTGCACCGAACCTCGCCGCCCCCTTGAGAGACCTCTTCAAGAGTTCCGCGTTGTACGTCGGTATCCGCGGCACCATCTCAAACACCGGCACCACAGGCCTGCGCACGACGCTCAAGCTCACGCAACTTCAGGCGACGATCATCATTCAGGATAAGATCTTCTAGGATCGTCCTGCCAGTCCTTGCAGGCCGACGTGGTGGGAATCATCTTCGCGCGCATGCGTCGCTCGTTCGTTCGGCTGGCGCTGCTCGGCGCTGCTCTTGCGGGGCTGCTCGCCACCTGTCGCTACGACAGCGCGGGCCCCCGCCACGGGGGACCGACCTATCTCGCCGTCCAGCCCATCGTCGGTCTCGGCGTCGACCTCACCGCGTTCGGGCTGACTGCCGACACTATCCGGCTGGTCGTGACGCGCAGCCCCGCGGACACGCTGCGCGCGCTCACCTTCTTCTTCGACCCGGACTCGTCGCAGATCCGTCTGGCGGCCGATGTCACACTGCGGGCGCTGGTGGAAACCCTCACGGTCCACTTGGAGCTCCGGGGCGGTGGCTTCGCCCTGTTCTCGGGCACGCGAGCCCTGGAGTTGCGGGCCGGACGACCGGGCCCGCCGCAGCAGATCGCGGTGACATACACGGGGCCAGGGAGCACCATTGCCGCCCTCACCCTGACGCCGCCCGATACCGTGCTCAGCTTTGGGAACGCGTTCCGGTTTCGCGTGAGCGCGCGAGACTCGGGCGGTTCCGCCGTCTCGCCATTTTACGTGGCGTGGAGCTCGAGCGACACGACCGTCCTGCGTGTGAACGCCGCGGGGCTCGCCCGGGCGCCGCAGGCTCGGGCCCTCGTGTATGTCCGCGCGCATACGCCGACCGGGATCGCGGATTCGACCCCGGTGACCGTCATCCCGGCGCCCACCCTGTTGAGCGTGGTGAGCGGGGCCGGTCAGCGCGGCGTCGTGGGACTCGCGTTGGCGCTGCCGTTCCGCGTGCGTGTGACGGCCGCCGATGGACTGGGCGTGAAGGGGATTCCCGTGTTGTTCCGCGCCCTCGGAGGCTTGCCGGGCCTGGGCGGTGTGGCCGACTCGCTGGTCGTGTCGGATACGGGTGGCTACGCGGAGACGATAGCGACGCTCGGCACCGTCGCCGGCGTGCAGGGTTTCGACGCGCGCGCGCTCGCGCTGCCCGCCATGAGCTTTACTGCCACCGCCCTCGCGGGAGCGGTCTCGAGCGCCACGTCGCTCGTGACGGCCACCGCCGCGAGCGTCCTGTCGGGGGCGATCGCCACGCTCACCCTGCGCGCCAGGGACGCGTTTGGGAACGACCTCACGACGGGCGGGCTCAACGTCGTGTTCAGCGTGACGGGAGGGACGAGCACCGGAACGATCGGCCCCACGGTCGATCACGGCGATGGCACCTACACCGCGCCCTTCACCGGCGTGCTCGCCGGAACTCCCCTGACGATCGGCGCCACGATCGATGGCAGCCCCGTCATGTCGTCGCCCCTGCCGACGATCGCGGTGTTGGCGGGAGCGGTGGCGCAGGTCCTGGTCGCGCCGGCGACGGCGGCCCTCGCGGCACTCGGTCAGACCCAGCAGTTCGCGGCCGTCGCGCAGGACGCGAACGGCAACGTTGTCCCGGGACAAGCGTTCACATGGACCAGCGACAACCCGCTAGTCGGTCGCGTGGACGCGGGCGGGATCGTCACTGCGGTCGCGAACGGCAGCGCGACGATCACGGCCACGGCCGCGGGCGTGGCGGGCAGCGCCACCCTGACGGTCGCCCAGGTGGTCACGGCCGTGGTGGTGAGCCCGCCGACCGCGACGCTGGCCATCCTGGGCACGCAGCAGTTCACAGCCATCGCCCAGGACGCCAACGGCAACCCGGTGCCGGGACAGACTTTCACGTGGGCCTCCTCACAGCCGCTCATAGCCAGTGTGGATCTGAACGGCCTCGTCACGGCGCTCCTGGTCGGGACGGCAGTCATCACGGCCACTACGGGCGGCGTGTCCGGGGCGGCCAACTTATCGGTCTTCTAGGGCGCCGGGGTCGTGTGGCGTCAGCGCAACGGTGGCCTCCGGTGCCCCCGTTGCTCCGCTCGGCGAGGTGGACGAGCTAATTCGTTGTCGCATCGGGACGAACGCGTCGCACCTCCATCACGCACGATAAGTGTGGCCTCGAACTTGAGGCACGGCTTCGGCACATGTCGGAGCCCAGTTTCCGTCCCCGGTCCTGGACACCCGCGCCGGCGTCGCCCCGCACGGGCGCCGCAGCGTGGGAGGCGGCGTTCGCGACGTGCTACGTCGAGCTGTGCGAGTACGTCCTCCGCCTGGTCGGTTCGGCGGAAGCCGCGGAGGATGTCGTGCACGACCTCTTCCTGCAGCTGTGGGACACACGCGGTGCGCCTGGCCAGGGCCGTCTGAGCCGGCCATACTTGTTCGTCGCGGCGCGCAACCGGGCGCTCAAATACCTGCGGCACCGGCGCGTCGTGGCGGCGTGGATCGAGCGTGCCAGCCAGGAGCAGGCTCCCCTCGTGGACTCACCGGAAGATGAATGTCTGCGGCGCGAGCTGGATGACGCAGTTCAGCGGGCGATCGCCGAGCTGCCGAGCCGATGCCGGGAGGTGTTCGTCCTGCGCCGCCGGGACGCGCTGCCCTATGACCAGATCGCGGCGCGTCTCGGCGTGTCGCTGGGAACCGTGAAGTCGCAGATGTGGCGTGCGACCGTACGGCTCAAGGAGCGCTTGATGCCGTTCCTCGCCCCTCCCGTGTCCGCCAAGGACCGCCCCACCTACCACCTGTTCTAGTCGGTTCATACTCTCTCGTCCCTCACGGGTTCTCTCCAGTAGAGCCGACTGTCATGATCGAATACTCCGACCTGCTGCGACTCGTCGAGGGTGAGTGTTCGCCCGAAGAGGCCGCGGCGATCCAGGCATGGGTCGCGGCGGATCCGGCCCGGGGTGAGTTGCTCGATCAGGTCCGGGCGCTGTGGCGCCTCACCGGCGACCCATCGCGGCCCTGGGACCTCGCGGGGGCCCGAGACCGGCTGCTTCGGGTGCGCGGCCGTCACGCGGCCCAGCGGTCCGGCGGGCTTCCCGCGCGGTCCCGGGCAACCGGATTCCTGCGGATGGCGCGCGCGGGTCCCTTGCCCGTGTGGCGCCGCGTGTGGGTGGCGTCGCCCTGGGTCCTGCGCATCGCCGTGACACTGGTGCTCGTGATCGCGGGGTGGGCGGCGTGGCAGCGAGGCGCGCCGCCCGTGCCGGCCCGTGAGTACGTCACCGCACCCGGACAACGACTCGCGGTGTCGTTCTCCGATGGCTCGCGTGTGCTGCTGGGCGTGGCCTCGCGACTGCGCGTGCCGCGGGATTACGGCGTGCGAACGCGCGCGGTCGAGCTCGAGGGCGAGGCGTACTTCGTCGTACGGCACGATCCGGCTCATCCCTTCCTCGTGCGCACCGCGCACGGAACGACCGAGGATCTCGGCACCGAATTCGACGTGCGGGCTTACCGCGAGGAGCGGTCGTTGCAGGTCATCGTGGCCGCCGGCCGAGTGGCGCTGCGGCGTACCGAGGGCGCCGATTCGTTGCTGCTGCGCCCGCGCGATCGTGGCGTGATCGATGCGGGCGGGACGGTGACGATCATTAGTGGCGTCTCGCTCAAGCACTACCTCGCCTGGATTCGCGGGACGCTGCAATTCGACGACGCGCCGCTCGGCGGCGTCCTGGCCCAACTCGAACGCTGGTACGATCTGGAAATCCAAACCACCGATCGGTCGTTGGAGCGGGAGCGGCTCACGATCTCGTTCACGACCGCAGCGCCCGACGAGGCGCTGAGCGCCCTGGCGCGGGTGCTGGGTGCCCGCTTCACGCGGGAGGAACGAGTGGTCCGGCTCACTTCCGTCCGTCCGGTTCGGTAAAGGGAGGGACTGGCTATGCGGCTCTTATTCACGTTCGCGGGAATGCTCGTCATGGTAGCGGCACCGCTGCCGTTGCGAGCGACGCAGGCCGGCGCGCCGGCGACCGTCATGCAGGACGCCGATCCGCTGTCGCCGCTCTCGCCCCTGGACCGTACAGTGACGCTGGCGCTCGAGCGCGTGCCGCTCAAGGCGGCGCTCGATGCGGTGGCGCGGCAGACGGGTGTGCGCATCGCGTATTCCCGGCGGGTCGTGCCGCTCGATCGACCGGTGTCCGTGCAGCTCGACGCAGTGCGGGTTGAGGCCGCGCTCGATACGCTGCTGCACGGCACCGGCGTCGCACCGACGCTCGACCGCTCGGGGCAGATCCTGCTCGTCACGGATGGGGACTGGCCCAGCCGGCGCGCGCACCAGACCGGCTCGGTGGCCGGCACGGTCCGGGACGCGGGCTCCGGGGCGCCGCTCGCGGCGGTCAGCGTCACCGTGGTCGGAACCCGGCTCACGAGCGCGACCCAAGCCGACGGCCGCTACGCCATTGCCGGGGTGCCCGCGGGGACCCACCGGCTGCGGGCGCGGCTGCTGGGCTACACGCCCGGCGACACCGCGGTGGTCGTGCAGGACGGCCAGGAAACCGTGGTGGACTTCGGGCTGCGCGGCAGCGCCATCGAGCTCAACCCGGTCGTGGCGGTCGGCTACGCCAACGTTCGCAAGAGTGACCTGACGGGCGCGGTGTCGTCGGTGTCGGCGGAAGAGTTCGCGACCAAGGCCGCCCCGACGGTGACGCTCTCGAGCGGCCTCCAGGGCAAGGCCGCAGGTGTGCACGTGATCGACAACTCGGGCATGCCGGGCGTCGGAGCCCGCGTGCGGATCCGCGGCAACGGCTCGATCAACGCGAACAGCGAGCCGCTCTACGTCGTCGATGGCCTCCCGGCGGAGCAGGGCTCGAACTCGACCGATCCGAAGAGCAATCCGCTCATGTCCGTCGATCCGAGCGAGATCCAGTCGATCGACGTGCTGAAGGACGCGTCGGCGACGGCGATCTACGGCGCGCGCGGCGCCAACGGCGTCGTCCTCATCACCACGCGGCGCGGCCAGGCGGGCAAGAGCCGCGTGACGCTCGAATCGAGTGCCGGGTTCCAGGACATCGCTCGAACGATCCCGGTTCTCAATGGCCAGCAGTTCATGAGGTTGTCGAACGATGCGAGGACCAACGCCAACCTGGCCAAGCTCTACACGGATGCCCAAGTCGCCGCGGCGCCGACCTACGACTACCCGGCGATGATGTTGCGCACGGGACTGCAGGCCAACCAGACCATCAGTCTCTCGGGTGGAGAGCCACGCCTGCGGTACCTGCTCAGCGGCAACTTCACCCGGCAGGAGGGGATCGAGCTCGGCTCGGACTTCAACCGCTACGGCCTCCGGCTCAACCTCGACGGCGACGTGAGCCCGCGGTTCCGCTGGGGCACGAGCCTGAGCATGACGCGCGTCGCCCGCAACGCCGCCGGCGTGGAGAACGCCGCCGTCGGCAACAGCGCGAACGGCATTCAGGCCGCCATGCAGTTCGCGCCGTTCGCGGCCCCGCGGGACACCGCCGGCAACTGGATCAAGACCTCCCCGTCCACCGAGCCGGTCCCGAACCCGGTCGCCCGAGCCACCGAGGAGACCGACCTCAACACGACCTCACGGATGCTCGGCAACATCTTTGGGGAATTCGACATCACACCCGCGCTGCGGGTGAAGAGCACGTTCGGGGGGAGCTTCCAGTTCAACGGCATCCACTTCTTCGCCCCCCGCACCATCCTCGACGGCGGGGCGGGCGGGAGCGGGTGGATCTATTCGAGCCAGGGGCGGGTGCTGACCAACGAGAACAACGTGACCTTCCACGGCACCGTCGGACCGGGCAGCCTGGACGCGCTCGCCGGTTTCTCGGTGCAGACCACCGACAGCGAGGCCGTGCAGGGCAACGCCGCGAACTTCCCGACGGACGTCACGAACGTCTTCAATCTCGGCTCCGGCTCGCAGCTCTCTCCTGCGGGCAGCGGCGTCATCGAGTCTGCGATTCTGTCGTACCTGGGGCGCGCCCAGTACGTCGTTGCCGACAAGTACATCTTCACGCTCACGGGGCGGCGCGACGGTTCGAGCGTGTTCGGCGCGAACCACAAGTGGGCCTTCTTTCCCTCGGGCGCCTTCGCGTGGCGCATCGGCAACGAGGGCTTCATGCAAGGCCAGTCGCTGTTCAGCGACCTGAAGCTGCGCGTGAGCTACGGCAAGGTGGGCAACCAGGCCGTCGCCCCGTACCAGTCGCTGTCGCGGTTGGGGGTTGCCTGGTACTCCGCTGGTACGACCGAGATCCCGGCGCTGGCGCCGGGCGGCGGCATGCCCAATCCCGACTTGAAGTGGGAGGAGAAGACCGAGCTCAACGTGGGAGTCGACGCGAGCCTCTTGAACAACCGGGTCACGCTGTCGCTCGACGCCTATCACGCCAAGACGACCGACCTGCTGCTCTCGGTCCCCGTTCCATCCACCACCGGGTTCTCGAGCCAGCTCCGCAACATCGGCTCGCTCCAGAACCGCGGGGTGGAGCTGACGCTCAGCACCGTCAACGTGCAGCGTGGCGACCTGAGCTGGCGCAGTACGCTGAACATCGCCGCCAACCGCAACAAGGTGCTCGACCTGGGCGGCCAGCGGGAGATTCTGCTGGCGCCGCGCACCGGCAACTTCTTCAGCCCCGCCGAGACCTACATCGTCCGCGTGGGCGAGCCGCTCGGCTCGATCTACGGCTACCAGGTGAACGGCCTGTGGCAGCCGGGCGATACGCTCCGGGTGGTCACTCCCGACACTGCAGTGACGGTATGCTATTCGGCGTCGTCCCGGACGGCGCTCAAGAACGTGAAGGACTGCGCACCGGGTGAGTACAAGATCGTCGACATGAACGGCGACAGCGTGATCACGGCCGCTGACCGGGTCATCCTCGGGTACGGCGATCCCAAGTTCTACGGCGGTTTGAGCAACACGCTGACCTACGGCCGGTTCTCGCTCGACCTGTTCTTCAGCTTCAACTACGGCAACAAGATCATCAACGCGGGCAATGCCTACGGTGGCCTCGCCATCGGGCAGGCGAACGAGCGGGCCACGGTGCTCGACCGGTGGACGCCGACGCATACCAACACGGACGTCCCGCGCGCCAACGCGGGGCGCCCCCGGCGGCTCTACAGCACGCTGGTGGAGGACGGCTCGTACGTGCGGCTGCAAACGCTGACGCTCGGCTACGAGCTGCCCCCGCGGTTGATCCCGGGCGCCGGGACGGCACGGCTGTTTCTCACCGGCCAGAACCTGGTGACGGCCACCGACTACAGCGGATTCGACCCGGACGTCAACAGCATGGGTGGCGATCCGCGGTTCGGCGGGATCGACATCGGCGCTTACCCGCATTCGCGCGTGTGGAACTTCGGCGTCAGCGTGACCTTCTGAGCGAGGACGAGACTCCATGAGACACAACCGATCGATCGCCTCCTCCCTCGGGCCGGCCGCGCTGCTGGTCGTGTGCGCCTGCACCGATCTGCTCAAGGAGGATCCCAAGGGGTTCACGACGACGGATACCTTCTACAAGACCGGGGCGGATCTGAACAGCGCCACCATCGCGATCTACAACGCGCTGCGCGGCCTGCAGGGGCAGGCGCAGTGGACCACGCTCGAGCTCGCCTCCGACCAGGCGCGGGCCGATACCCGTGAGCCGAACCTCGGTACGAGCGGCCCGGACTTCCTGATCTGGGACGCGAGCACCGGCAACACCGGCGCCTACTGGGGGACGGCGTACTCCATCATCACGCGGGCCAATCTGGTGCTCGCGAACGGGCCGGGCATCGACGCGCCCAACGCGCAGATGAAGGCCTACAATCTGGCCGAGGCCAAGTTGCTGCGCGGCTACGCGTACCTCTGGCTGGTCAAGGTTTACGACGACGTGCCGCTCCTCCTGTCGCCGGCGGACCAGGCCAACCCGCGGCCCACGCGAACGCCGGTCGAGCAGGTCGATCAGGCGATCATCAAGGACTTGACCGAGGCCGAGGCGGCGCTCCCCACGACCTGGCCGTCCAGCGACGGGTACGGGAACCCGACCCAGGGACGCGTCACGAAGGGGGCGGCGCAGATGGCGCTGGCCGACCTGTACCAGTGGCGCTCCAGCTTCATGTTGAAGAACGAATGGCAGCTGGCCTCCGATTGGGCGGACAGCGTGATCCGGTCGGGCGTCTGGGGGCTGAACGCCGACTACCTCAGCACGTTCCTGCCGAAGAACAAGGGCAACAAGGAGATGATATTCGTCATTACCAACTCGGGTGTGACTACCAACACGCGGAGCCTGTTTCAGCTGTTCTACTACCCGCGCGACTGGGGGCTCGATCAGGGGCAAGGCGGTGGGTGGGGGCTCATCCACCCCACGAACTGGTTCTTCAACAGCTACCTGCCGGGTGACTACCGGCGCGGAGCCGACACCGGGTGGGCGTCCACCACGGCGTACGTCTGGGGCGGCTGCAGCGTGAGTGGCCTCTGTCCCACCTTCAACGACACCGTGAAGCATGTCATCCGGCACGATACCCTGGCCGACGGGCCGATGCCGTACAAGTACCGCAAGAGCGACAACGGCGTGAACTGGATGCTGAACGACGTGGATACGCCGCTGTACCGCTTTGCCGAGGCGATCGTGATGTATGCGGAAGCGCAAAACGAGTTGGGCAACACGGGCGTAGCGGTACAGTACCTGAACATGATCCGCGCCCGCGCGCGCAAGGGAACAGGCGCCGAGACGCGGGCGGAGCCCCACGACTACGGCACTGCGGGCGAGCCGCTGGATCAGCTGTCGGTGCGCGATGCGATCTACATGGAGCGCGCGTGGGAGTTCGCATTCGAGGCGAAACGCTGGTTTGACCTGGTGCGCCGCGACTCACGCGAGTCGGGGTTCTGGCGGAGCAGCCTGGAGGGGCACGACTCGAATTCCTGGAACCCCCTGGGAGGCACTGGGCGACCCCTTCCAGATTTCAAGAAGCGGTTCCCGATTCCCCAGACCCAGATCAACGCCAACCCGGCGCTGACCCAGAACCCCGGCTACTGATCGCGCCTCTCGAGCCCGCCCCTCGTCGGTGAAACCGGCGAGGGGCGGCGTTCGTTGTGAAACGGCCCGGAGAGGAACTCCGGTGCCTCGTGCAGTGTCCAACCGAGTGGACCAGCCGATCAGGAGGGGACATGACGACACGGATATGTTGCGGGCAGCGCGCTCTCTAACCGCAGCCCTTCGTCTCAACCTTTCGGTTTAACTCCAACGAGCTATGGTATTCCAGCAACAACAGGGGGGAGCTTTGTCCCTGGCGTGCGGCCCATACCCCTCTACCAGGAATTCTCCGATGAACGGCACGAAGCTCCTGCGCCCCCATCTCATTCCACTTTGTTACGGGCTTGCCGTCGCGCTCGTGGTCGGCTGCGCCGGCCCGGCAACACGGCAGCTCGAGAAGCCCACCCCCGACGACGAGGTTTCCGTCGGGTACGGCACGCAGCAGAAGAGCAACCTCACCGCGGCGATCACGTCGGTCTCACCGACCGAGGCCGAGACCCGCGTGGCGCGGGTGGAAGACCTGTTGCGCGCGCGCGTACCAGGCCTGGAAGTGCTGCCGCTGCGGGACGGTACCTTCGCGCTGCGGATCCGCGGCCACCACAGCCTCAAGGGCAGCCTCGCCGGCGACGAGCCGTTGCTCGTGATCGACGACATCCCGGCCCTCGGGTCGGCCGGTGCGATGTTGGCCAGTCTCGCCCCGCAGGACATCGCGCGCATCGACGTCCTGAAGGACGCCGGAGCGACGGCCGTGTACGGCTCGCGGGGCGCCAACGGCGTGATCATCATCACCACGAAACGCGGGCGCTAGCAGGCTACTGATCGACGGCGCGATCACAGGCCCCGCGCAGCGACTGCGTATTTATTTGTCGCGGAGCGGGGCCTGTGATCGCGCCGTCGTCCTCCCCGTTATATTCTCCCCGTGACCGACCACCCGCGTCGCAGGACCGTAACCGTCGACGTCGGCGGCGTGAAGGTGGGCTCCGCCCATCCGATCGTCGTCCAGTCGATGACCAACACCGATACCGCCGACGTCGCAGCCACGGCGGCACAGGTGCGGGCCCTGCATGCCGCCGGCAGCGAGCTGGTGCGGGTCACGGTGAACAACGAGGCCGCGGCCGAGGCCGTGCCGCACATCGTGGCGCAGGTAGACGTGCCGGTCATCGGCGACTTCCACTACAACGGCCATTTGCTGCTCACCAAGTACCCGGCGTGCGCCCGCGCGCTCGCCAAGTACCGCATCAATCCCGGCAACGTCGGGGCGAAGCGCCGCGACGAGCACTTCCGCACCATCATCGAGGTCGCCCTCGCGAACGACCGGCCGGTACGCATCGGCGTCAACTGGGGGAGCCTCGACCAGCAGCTCCTCACCGAGCTGATGGACGAGAACGCGCGCCGCGCGGAGCCGCTCGACGCGCGCGACGTGCTGATCGAAGCCATGCTGGCGAGCGCGCTGCGCTCCGCCGAGCTCGCCGAGCAGTGCGGGTTGCCGCATGACCGCATCATTCTGTCGGCCAAGGTATCGGGCGTGCAGGACCTCGTGGACGTGTACCGCCGGCTCGCCCAGCTCGCCGAGTACCCGTTACACCTCGGGCTCACCGAGGCGGGGATGGGCGCGAAGGGCATCATCGCCAGTGCCGCGGGCCTATCGATCCTGCTGCAGGACGGCATCGGCGACACGATTCGCGTCTCGCTCACCCCCCGGCCCGGGGGGGACCGCACCGAGGAGGTGCAGGTCGCGCAGCAAATCCTCCAGTCGCTCGGCCTGCGCAGCTTCACGCCCCAGGTGTCGGCGTGCCCCGGCTGCGGCCGTACCACATCGACCTTCTTCCAGGACATGGCCGAGCAAATCCAGGCGCATCTGCGGGAGCAGATGCCGCGCTGGCGGGAGCGCTACCCCGGCGTGGAGTCGTTGCGCGTCGCGGTCATGGGGTGCGTGGTGAATGGGCCCGGGGAATCGAAGCACGCCGACATCGGGATCTCGCTGCCCGGCACGTTCGAGGAGCCCAAGGCGCCCGTCTACGTGGACGGGCGCCTCGAGGTGACGCTCAAAGGCGACGCGATCGTGCCCGAGTTCCTGCGGATCCTCGAGCAGTACGTAGCGACCCGCTACGGCCAGGCGGTCAGTCCGCCGGCGTCGCTTCGGGCTGCGGGCGGGCCGGCACCGGCCTGAAGAGCGCGAAGTTCCTGATGCGCCCGGGCAGCTCATCCAAGTAGGTGTAGATCACGGGCGTCACGTACAGCGTGATGAACTGGGAAAATGCCAGGCCGCCCACCACGGCGATCCCCAGCGGCCGCCGTGACTCGGAGCCCACGCCCACGCCGAGCGCGATCGGCAGCGTGCCCATCAGCGCTGCCATGGTCGTCATCATGATCGGCCGGAAGCGGATGCTGCACGCCTGCAGGATCGCTTCGCGGGCCGACTTGCCCTCCACGCGCTGCGCCTCGAGCGCGAAGTCGATCATCATAATGCCGTTCTTCTTGACGAGCCCCACCAGCATGATGACGCCCACGAACGCGTAGACGCTCAGATCCACGCGGAAGATCAACAGCGTCAACAGCGCGCCGAACCCGGCGAATGGCAGTGCCGACAGGATCGTGAGCGGGTGGATGAAGCTCTCGTACAGGATCCCCAACACCATGTAGATCACGAACACCGCGAGGATCAGCAGGAACAAGAGCCCCGCCTGGCTCGATTGGAACGCCTGAGCGGTGCCCGAGAAGCTCGTCGTGATGCTGGACGGCAGGATCTGCCGCGCGATACGCTGCACCTGGGCGACCGCGGTCCCGATGGCGACTCCCTCCCGCAAGTCGAACGAGATCGTGACCGACGGCAGCTGCCCCGAATGACTCACGGTGAGCGGACCGACGCTCGAGGTAAGGGTGGCGAGCGATGCCAGCGGCACCAGCGTGCCGTTCTGCGAGCGGATGTACAGCAGGTTGAGGGCCGAGAGATCCTGCTGGTACTGGGGCAACAGCTCCATCACCACCCAATACTGATTCGTCGCCGTGTAGATCGTCGAGACCTGACGCGACCCGTAGGCGTCGTACAGCGCTTCCTCGACCTGCTGCGCGGTGACGCCGAGCGCCCCGGCCCGATCCCGGTTGATCGTCACGGTGGCTTGGGGGTTCGAGATCTGCAGGTCGCTGGTGACGTTGAGCAGGTCGGGGAGCTTGCGGAGCTCGGTCGTGAGCCGATTCGCGTTGTCGTACAACGCGACTCGGTCCGGGCTCTGGAGCGTGAACTGATACAGGCTCTTGGTGCGGCGCCCGCCGATCTGGATCGGCGGCGGGTTCTGCAGGAACACCTGGATCCCGGGGATGCCGGCCAGCTTGCGATTGAAGTAGCGGATCAGCTCGTCCACGCTCATGCTGCGCTGGGAGCGGGGCTTGAGCTGCATGAAGACGCGCCCCTGGTTGATCTGGCCCGTGCCCAGGAAGGACATGGTGGCGTCCACGTTGGGATCCTGCTGGAGCACCGCCATGACCTGCTCCTGATGGCGGACCAGGTCGTCGAACGACGTGCCCTGAACCGTCTCCGTGGTTCCGGAAATCTGAGAGTTGTCTTCGCTCGGGAGAAAGCCCTTGGGGACCAGCACGAACAGCACGACCGTCGCTACCAGAATCGCGGCCGAGAAGGCGAGTGCCGCGGGCCGTCGCTCCATCACCCACCCGAGGCTGCCCTCGTACCAGCCCAGCACCCGCTGGTACACGCGCTCCGACGCCTCGTAGAATCGCCCGTGCTGGGTCTCGCGCGACGCCTTGAGGAAGCGACTGCACAGCATCGGCGTCAAGGTCAGCGAGACGACGCCGGAGACGAGAATCGCGGCGCCGATGGTCACGGCGAACTCGTGGAACAGCCGTCCCACGATCCCGCCCATGAACAGGACCGGGATGAAGACCGCCGCCAGCGACAGCGTCATGGAGAGGATCGTGAATCCGACCTCACGCGACCCCGTGAAGGCCGCTTGCAGCGGGGGCGTGCCCTTCTCCATGTGGCGCACGATGTTCTCGAGCATGACGATGGCGTCGTCCACCACGAACCCCACCGACAGCGTCAGGGCCATCATCGAGAGGTTGTCGAGGCTGTAGTCGAGCGCGTACATCACGGCGAACGTCCCCACCAGTGAGAACGGCAGCGCCAGGCTCGGGATGATCGTGGCCGAGAGGTTGCGCAAGAACAGGAAGATGACGAGGACCACCAGCGCCAGGGTCAGGAACAGCGTGAACTGCACGTCGGCGAGCGACGCGCGGATCGACTCCGAGCGGTCGGAGCGGAGCTGCAGGTCGACCGAGCCGGGGAGCTGCTGTTTGAGGTTCTGCATGACGGAGCGCACGCGGGCCGCCACGGCCACGGTGTTGGTGCCCGGCTGCCGTTGGATCGCGAGCACGATGGCCCGGCTGCTGTTGAACCAGGCGGCGCTCTTGTTGTCCTGCACGTCGTCCAGCACCTGCCCCAGGTCCTGGAGCCGCACGGGCGCGCCGTTGCGGTAGGCGATCACGAGCGGGCGAAACGCGGCCGCATCCTGCAGCTGCCCGTTCGCCTGCACCGTGTAGGCGCGATGCGGTCCCCAGAGAATGCCGGTCGGCAGGTTCACGTTGCCCGCCGCGACGCCGTCCGCCACCTCGTCGATCCCGATCGAGCGGGTTGCCAGGGCCTTGGGATCGAGCTGGATACGCACCGCGTACTTGGCGGCGCCGAACACGTTCACCTGCGCCACGCCGTCCACCATCGAGAGACGCTGCGCGATGAACGTCTCGGCGTACTCGTCCAGCTCGGGCAGCGACAGCGTCTTCGAGCTCAACGCGTAATAAATGATCGGCTGGTCCGCCGGGTTCACCTTCTGGTACGACGGCGGCACGATGCCGGTGGGGAGTTGCCGCAGCGTCTTGGAGATCGCCGCCTGCACGTCCTGCGCGGCGGCGTCGATGTTGCGATCCAGCGTGAACTGCAGCGTGATGTTGGTGTTGCCGAGGCTCGACGACGAGGTCATCTGATCGACCCCGGCGATCGTCGAAAACTGCTTCTCGAGCGGTGTGGCCACGGCGGACGCCATCGTCTCCGGACTCGCCCCGGGCAGCCCCGCGCTCACTTGAATCGTGGGGAAGTCCACGTTGGGGAGGTTGCTCACCGGCAGCAGGCGATACGCCATCAAGCCGAACACGAGGATCCCCGTCATGACGAGCGTCGTCATGACGGGCCGCTTGATGAACAGCTCGGAGATGCTCACTTGTCCCCCTCCACTTCGCGCGCCGGATCGGCCGTTCCCTTGACCTCGACCGGCGCGCCCGACACGAGGCGCAGCTGCCCGTCGGTGACCACCGCGTCGCCGGCCGCGACGCCCTGCGCGATGACGGCGTAGCTGCCGGCGGCGCGCTCCACCGTCACGGGCTGCGATCGCGCGGTCCCGTCCTGGTTGAGCACGAAGACGTAGGTCCCCTGCTGGCCTGTCATCACCGCTTGCGCCGGCACGACTACGGCCTTTTCCTCGATGTACAGCTGGAGCCGCACGCTCAGGAACTCACCCGGCCACAGGGCGGCGTCCTTGTTGGCGAACTCCGCCTTCAGCAGCACCGTTCCGGTCGTCGTGTCGACGCTGTTGTCCACGAACGTGAGCAGCCCGCTCGCGACCGCGCTGTCCCCCTTCGAGGGGCTCACCAACACGGGCAAGGGGTTCCGACGGTAGCGCTGGATGTCGGCCAGGGAGCGCTCGGGGACGGCGAACCGCACGAGGATGGGATGGATCTGATTGATGATCACGAGCGGATCGGGTGCGTTGGCGCGCACCAGATTCCCTTCCCGCACCAGCAGCCGGCCCGTGCGACCGGCAATCGGCGCGCGGATCCTCGCCCACTCGAGGTTCAGCTGCGCGTTGGCCACGGCGGCGGAGTCGGCCCGCACCGCGGCCTGCTGCGCGGCCGCGGTGGCGCGCTTCGCCTCGTAATCGGACTGCGTCACGTAGTCCTGTTTCACCAGCTCGGCGTAGCGCTGCGCGTCGAGCACGGCACTGTGTGCCTGCGCCTGGTCGCGCGCCAGCATCGCCTGGGCCTGCTCGAGCGCCGCCTGGAACGGGCGGGGGTCGATCTGGAACAGCACCTGGCCGGCCGCGACGTCGTCGCCCTCGCGAAACGCGACGTGGGTCAGCACGCCGGTCACCTGCGATTGCACCGACACCGTCTGCCGCGGCTCGGCGGTGCCGGTCGCGGGTATTTCAAACGGGATGGCCCGCTGCTCGGCTCGCGCGACGGTGACGGGCACGCGCGCCGGACCGCCCGCTCCCTTGCGGGAGCAGCCGACCGAGAGGAGCAGGCACAGCGTCGCAACGGCGGTCATGGCCTTCATCTATCGGTTCGGTCCGGTCGAGTCCGTTTGCAGATGCAGCCCGCTCCGCCCGTCGAGTCCCAGAATCCCGGCGTCGTGCCCCAGCTGGGCGAGGGTGGAGTACCAGGCCAGGCGGGCGTCGATCACCTGGGCCCGCGCGTCGGCCAGCACCGCCTGCGCCGTCAGCAGGTCCAGCAGGCTGCCGGCCCCGGCGCGGTAGCGCCCCAGCGCCACCTGCTCGGACTGGGTCGCGCTCGCCAGGAGATCGTCGCTCGTCCGGACGCGTTGGGTGGCGGTGCGCACCGCGTAGAACGAGTTGAACACCTGGAAGATTACCTGTTGTTCCACGCCCTGGCGACGCTCGTCCGCCGCGCGCGCGGCCGCGCTCGCGGCCCGCAGGTCGTAGATCTGCGACCACCCCGAGAACAGCGGAATCTGCAGCCCGATCGTGGCCGAATAGCTGTTTCCTTGCTGGGTGGCGAGCGGCCTGCGGAAGAAGTACGTCCCCGATCCCGTGCCGCTCACCACGAGCGACGGCAACGCCTGCCCCCGGGCCACGGCCACGCGCGACTGGGCCGCCTGGGCGGTGGCGCGGGCGGCCATGAGATCGGGTCGCGCCCGCACGGCGCGGTCGATCAACGCGTCGAGGCTGTCGGTGATGCCGAGCGGCGGCGTGGTGTCAGGGGGGAGCTCCACGTCGTACGGCACGTTCGCGGGCAGACCCATCGCGAGGGCCAGCGCCCCGCGGGTGGTCTGCAGCGTGCCTTCGACCGTCTCCAGCGCGAGCTGGGCCTGGGAGCGCGCCGTCTTGGCCTGCAGCACGTCCGCGATGGTGGCGAGGCCCACCCGATGCCGTTGCTCTGCCGCCTCGAGGTTGGTCTGCGCCTCCTTCACGGTCGTCTGTTGGGCGGCGAGCAGCGCCTTCGTGGCATGGTACTCGAAGTAGGCGGTCTCGACCTGCAGCACGACGTTCTGGATGACCGCATTGTGCGTCCAGTCGGCGGCGAGCAGCGCCTCCCGCGCGCCGGCGACCGATCCGGACCGTGTTCCGAAATCGAACAGCAGCCACGACGCGTTCAGCGTGGGCCCGTACAGCTGCTGCTGGACCGACACCCGGCCCCCGGTCGCGGCGGTCTTGACCGCGGTGGCGTTGACCCCGGCCGACACCGTGGGCAAGTACTGCCCGCGCGCGGCACCGTAGGTCGCGGCCGCGGCGCGGGCGTCGGCCCACGCGGCGGCGGTCGCCGTGTTCCGGCGGAGCCCGAGGTCGACGATGTCCGAGAGCGTGAGCGCCTGGACCCGCTGGGCCAGATCGGCGGGCAGGGCGGACGGGGGGGTCGCCGCAGTCGTGTCGCGCGGGTGGCGCTCGGGCGGCGGGGTCCACAGGACATTGGGGGCGGGCGCCGTGCCCGCGACGCCGCGGACACCGGGTGGGTTGGACAGACACGCGCTCAGGGCCAACAGCGCGAGCGCCCCCAGCGCCCGCGCGCCGCCGTGGTGCGCGGGCGAGCCATCGGTTGCGGTCACCATGTGGAGTGGCTGGGCTCCTCTCTCGATTCCATTCATACGCACGGGGCCGATGAGACGTGAAGCGCACAGCCCCTGCAAAGTGCCCGGGGCGCGGTTAGCTTTTGATGCTACATGAAACCGTGCGGCATTTCCATGCGTCTCCATTCGAGCGGGCAGCTCGGTCGATTTCGCGGCACCTCGTTCGTCAATACGGTGTAGGGGATAAGCCTCTGAAAGGACCCATTGCGGCATGAAGCTCTCCGACGTTGCCATCGGGCGGCCGGTGCTCGCCAGCATGATGAGCGCAGCCCTCGTGCTGTTCGGCGTCATCGGGTACACCCGGCTGTCGGTGCGTGAGCTCCCCGACATCGATCCTCCGATCATTTCGGTCTCGACCACCCTGCCCGGCGCCAACGCGCAGGTCGTCGAAACCGCGGTCACCGACGTGCTCGAGGAGGAGCTGTCGACGATCCAGGGACTGCGCACGCTGTCGAGCTCCTCGGCGGAGGAGAACAGCCAGATCATCCTCGAATTCAACCTCGACCGGCCCGTCGACGTCGCCGCGCAGGACGTGCGCGACAAGGTGTCGCGGGTGCGGGGGCGGCTGCCGGTCGACGTACTCGAGCCCGTGATCGCGAAGCAGCAGGCCGACGCGCAGCCATTCTTCTGGTTGGCCCTGAGCAGCCCGAACTACGACCTGATGCAGCTCTCCGACGTCGCCGACCGCCTGGTCAAGGCGCGGCTGCAGAGTCTGGCGGGTGTCGGCAGCGCCGGGGTGTACGGCGAGCGGCGCTTCGCCATGCGCGTGTGGGCACAGCCCGACCAGCTGTCGGCACGGGGCCTCACCGTGCAGGACGTGGAAGGCGCGATCAACGCGCGCAACGTCGAGATTCCCGCCGGCCGCATCGAATCGACGCGGCGGGAGTTCTCGGTCCGGTCCCTGGGCCAGCTGAAGACGCCGCGGGAATTCGGGGAGCTGGTCGTGACGAGTCAGGGCGGGCAGGTCATCAAGCTCAAGGATGTGGCCCACGTCGAGCTCGCGCCCGAGGACACTCGCTCGATCTTCCGCTACAATGGAGATCCCGCGGTCGCGATCGGCGTCGTCCGGCAGTCGAAAGCGAACCTCATCGACGTGGCGCAGCGCATTCGCGACGCCCTGCCGGGCATCCAGCAGACGCTGCCCCCGGGCGTCAAGCTCCAAATCGCGTTCGATGGGTCGGTGTTCGTCACGCACTCGATCAACGACGCGCGCCTGACGCTCCTGATCGCAGCCATCCTCGTCGTGCTGATCATTTTCGTGTTCCTGCGGAATCTCCGGGCGACCGTGATCCCCGGGCTCGCGATTCCGACGTCGATCGTGGCGACGTTCGCCATCATGTATTTCCTCGGCTTTTCGATCAACAACTTCACGCTGCTCGCGCTCACGATCGCCATCGGCATCGTGGTGGACGACGCGATCATCGTGCTCGAGAACGCCTACCGGCACCAGGAGGAGCTGCACGAGGCACCGCAGCAGGCCGCGATCCACGGCACGAGCGAGATCGGCTTCGCGGTGATCGCGACGACGATCGCGCTGGTGGCGGTGTTCACGCCGCTCGGGTTCCTGCGCGGCTCGACGGGACGGCTGTTGAGCGAGTTCGGGATCGCCGTCGCCGGAGCCGTCGTGATTTCGGGATTCGTGGCCCTCACGTTGACGCCGATGCTGTGCGCCTACGTGCTGCGGGTGCCGCACGAGCATGGCGCGGTCTTCAAGATGCTGGAGCGAGGGTTCAATGCCCTCGCCGATCGCTACGCGAAGCTGCTCCAGACCGCGCTGCGCCATCGCGGCGTCGTGGTGGCCGGGACGGTCGTGACGGTGGCGCTGGCGTTCGTGCTCTACCTCAACTTGAAGCAGGAGCTCATTCCGGACGACGACCGTGGGTTCTTCCTCGTGGTGGCATTCGGGCCCGAGGGCTCATCGCTCGAATACACGAACGGCTACGTCCGCCAGGTCGAGCAGATCATCGGCAAGACCCCGGAGGTCCAAGGCTACTTCACGATCATCGGCGGCTTCGCCGGGGGCGTCAACCGGGCGTTTGTCGGCGTCATCCTGAAGGACTGGAGCGAGCGTCACCGCAGCGTCCAGCAACTCGTGGGCGCCCTGTTCCCCCAGCTCTTCGGGCTCGCCGGCATCCAGGCGTTTCCGTACAGCCCCGGCGCGTTGGGGTTCAGCCAGCCGGTGCAGTTCGTGGTGCAGAATCCGGATCTCGGGCGGCTGGCGCAGGCCATGGACACGTTCGTAACGCGGGCGCGCGCCATCAAGGGTCTCACGAACCTGGACACCGATTTGCGTTTCAACAAGCCCGAGTTGCGCGTCACCTTCGACCGGGACCGCGCGGAGGACCTCGGGGTACCCGTGCGCGACGTCGCGGCCGCCCTCCAGACGTTCCTGGGCGGTCGCCGGGTCAGCACGTTCACCCGGAACGACAAGCTGTACTACGTGATGGTACAGCTCGATCCCACGCACCGCGCCACGCCGAGCGACATGTCGGGGATCTACCTGCGGGGGCGAGGGCAGCAGCTGGTGCAGCTGGGCGCCCTGGCGAAGGTCGAAGAGGGCGTGGGCCCGAGGCAGATCAACCACTTCAACCGCGTGCCGTCGTTTACGCTGTCAGGGTCGCTGATCCCTCCGTTCGCCCAGGGTGAGGCGCTCGATTCACTCGATCGCCTGGCGCGGCAGGTGCTCCCCCCGGGAAGCACGACGGCGCTGGCGGGTGACTCGCGCGAATTCAAGGAGAGCGGTGGCGCGCTCTACTTCGCTTTCGGCGTGGCGCTGTTGGTCGTGTTCATGGTGCTGGCGTCGCAGTTCGAGTCCCTGGTGCACCCGTTCACCGTGCTGCTGGCCGTGCCGCTCGCCGTGACCGGCGCGCTCGCGACCCTGCTCGGGGCGGCCGTGCTGCATCGCCCGGGCGGGACGATCAACCTGTACAGCGAGATCGGCATGGTGCTGCTCATCGGCCTCGTGACCAAGAACTCGATCCTGCTCGTGGAGTACGCCAACCAGCTCAAGGCGAAGGGACTCGACACCATCGCCGCGGTGCTCGAGTCGGGCCGCATCCGGTTGCGGCCGATTCTCATGACGTCGGTGTCGACGATCATGGGTGCGATCCCGGTGATGATCGGAGTCGGCGCGGGCTCCACCTCGCGCCGGCCGCTCGGCTACGCGATCGTGGGCGGCATCTTCTTCTCGACGGTGCTCACCTTGTTCGTCGTGCCCGTGGGGTACGTGCTGCTCGACCGTCTGACGGCACGCGCGCCGACCGGGGTCCGCGTGACACGACCGGTGGAGGCCGACTGATGCTGGCTCTGCTCGCGCTGCTCCAGCTGCAAGCGGCGACCTTCGATCCGTCACCGGACGACTCGCTGCCGACGGTGACTCTGGCCGAGGCGCTGCGCCGGGCGACGGGGCTCGATCCGAACTACGTCGCGGCCACGGGCCAGGTGGACAACGCCCGGTGGGCGCGACGCAGCGCGTTCGCGGTGTTCCTGCTCCCGGCGGTAGCGGTCGAGACCGACGCCACGAAGAACATCCCACAGTTCTTCAACTTCGGAACGCTCAAGCCCGAGTCGTACGCCGTCTCGGCTCAGGTGGCGTTGCGCTACGACCTCTTCACCGGGGGACAGAAAGTTGCCGAGCTTACGCGCTCGGCGGCGGCGCTGGACGGGGCCCACGCCGGGGAGCTCCAGGCGCGGTTCGTCTCCGCTCTCCTCACCGAGGCATCGTACTACGCCGTGCTCGCGGGCACGGAACTGCTGCGCGTCGCGCGGGAACGGGTCCAGCGCGCCGAGCAGCAGCTCGCGGTCGCGCGAGCGCGGGTGACGTCCGGGGCCGCGGTACAGACCGATTCGTTGCAGCTGCGGCTCGAGCTCAGTCGGGCGCGCGTGGCTCTGGTGCAACAGCAAAGCGTGGTGCGGGTCGCGCGGCTTGCGCTCGGGAGCCGGGTCGGCGCGGCGGGCCCGATGGACGCCGTTCCGCTCGACAGCGTCCTGCCTAGCGCTCTGCCCGTGACGCTCGAGGCCGCGGTGGACGAGGCAGCGAACCAGGGGCCGGCCTACCGGCTGGCGCGGGCCAACGAACGCCAGGCCGCGGCGAGCTTCCGAAGCCGGCTGGGCACGCTCCTGCCACGCCTCAGTCTGACGGGGGTCGGGATCGCGTACGACAATCGCTTCTACCCGACGAGCGCCAAGTTCACGCAGCTCACCTTGACGGCAACGCTCCCAATATGGGACAACTTCCAGCGGCAGAACTTGATCAGTCAGGCGCGCGTGAACCGGGACATTTTCCGGGCAGCGCGCGATTCCGCCGAGCGCTCGGTGCAGCGCGACGTGGTCGCAGCTTATGACGGTTTCACGACGGCCCGTGCAACGGCCGATTTTGCGGGCGAGCAGGTGCAGGTCGCGCGCGAGAACTACCGCGTGCAGCAAGCCCGCTACCGGACGGGCGCTACGGCGATCCTCGACCTGCTCAAAGCACAGTCCGACCTCGATGACGCGTCGGCCACCCTGGTTCAGGCGCGGTACGCGACGCGACTCGTGCTGGCGGGGCTCGAGACTATCCTAGGTCGGCGCCTCTTTCCCGAACCGGAACAGAAATGAGTGTGACGAACATGACGCGTGGTGCGTGGTGCGCAATGGTCGCGGGCGCGGTCGTCGCCATCGGCGGCTGCAAGAAAGGCAAGGCGAGCGGCGCGGCGGGGTTCGGTGGCGGCGCCCCCATGGGCATGCCGGTCGAGGTCGCGGTCGCCCGCAGCGACACGGTGCGGGACGAGATCGCCGCGACTGGACAAATCGAGGCGGTGCAGTCGATCGACCTGCGTCCCGAGGTGGACGGGCGCATCGTCGAATTCCTCGTGCGCGAGGGCCAGGAGGTCGAGCAGGGGACGTCACTCTTTAAAGTGGACGACGCCCAGCTCAAGGCGCAGGTGGCCCAGCTCGAGGCGCAACGCGACCTCGCGCTGCAGGCCCTGGCCCGCGCCAAGGAGCTGGCGCAGCAGAATGCCTCCTCCGCCGCCGATCTCGAGAAGGCCGAGGCCGAAGCCCGGAGCGCGCAGGCACAGTACGACCTCCAGCGCATCCGCCTGGACCGCACCACGGTGCGTGCGCCGTTCGCCGGCGTCGTGGGGCAGCGCTACGTGAGCGTGGGCGACTACGTCACCACCAGCACCAAGCTGGCGTCGCTCCACACCGTGAACCCGCAGCGCGCCGCGTTCCAGGTACCGGAGCGGTTCGCGCGGGACCTGAAGCCCGGACAACAAGTGTCGTTCCGTGTCGCCGCTATCGCGGGTCGCGACTTCACGGGAGAGGTGGATTTCGTGGACCCGGTGGTGCAGCTGCCGGGCCGGACCATTCTGGTGAAGGCCCGCGTGCCCAATCCCGCCCGGCTGCTGCAGCCCGGGATGTTCATCGAAGCGCACCTGGTGACCGGCGTGCGTCCCAAAGCCATCGTCATCCCCGAGGAGGCGGTGGTGCCGGCCGAGGGCGCGAACGCGGTCTGGGTCGTGGTCGACGGCAAGGTCAATCGCCGCCAGGTGGACCTCGGCGTCCGCACGCCGGGGTTCGTCGAGGTGACCAAGGGCGTGAATGCCGGAGAGCAAGTGGTGGTGGGCGGGCTGGAGCTGCTCGCGCCGGGCGCGCCCGTGATGGCCAGGGTCGTGGAGCGCAAGCCGCCTGCGACGGCCGATCCACGGCCGCGCTAGATCACGCCGTAGCGGGCTGCGCCTGGAACGTGGCCGTCGCCACGTGGGGCGCGGCCTCGCGGGCGATCGCATCGATCAGCGCGGCCCGCGTCGTCTTCTTCTTGAGTCGCACTTCGTAGGTGAGCGTCACCCGCCCGTCCGTGCCGGAACCCTGCTCGAGCAACCGCCAGCTCTTCGTGAGCCGCTCGAGCATGCGCTCGACCAGCGGCTGCGCCGGCGGGTCCGCGTCCACGAGCAGCACGTCGCGGATCGCGGGGAGGGCGGTGGCGATCTGGAACTCGCCGGTGAAGCTGGGGCGTGGCTCGTCGGGGTAGGTGTCGCCGACGTTCAGCGCCCAGAGCGTGACGACCGAGATATTGTAGATCACCGTCATTACGAAGCAGAGCGCCAGCGCCTGCACCCCCGCCGCGAGCCCCACCCCCATCGCGACGAAGATGTAGACGGCATCCTTGGAATCCTTGAGCGTATTGCGAAACCGCACGGCCGCGGCGAGCCCCGCCAAGCTGAAGGCGAGCACGAGGCTGTTCTGGACCACGGCCACGATCCCGGCGACGGCGACTGGGAGGAGAATCACCGTCTGCACGACCGATGGGTCGTACCCCTGGCGCTGCTTGGTGAGCATGTACACGCGCGCCACCGGGATCACGAGCGCCAGGGCGCCGATCATCGCGAGCGCTGTGGCGGCGGCCGGGGTTGGTCGCGCCGCCGGTTCGCCCGTTGCGGCGCCCCCCTCTTCCAGCGTCTTGCGCAGCTCCTTCGCGGTCATGCCGGGCGGCGGCCCCTCCCCCTCGAGCGAGACGGCGCGGCGCACGGCGGGCACGTAGCGCGCCAGGATCACCGCGCTCAGGACGAGGAGGACGTAATAGAGCAGCAGCCGCAGCAACGATCGATCGACGGGATTGAGCATCATGGCCGCGCCCTCACTTGCACGCCTGCAGGAACTCCCGCCGGACCAGCTTGGGGTCGTTGATGACCCGGTAGAAATCGTCGTAATAGCGCAGCGCCTGCTCCACTCGCTTCGGGTCGGCTCCGACCAAGCTGCGGTACAGCGTGTAGATCGCGTCCTTGCGGTCGTTGAACCGGGCGAAGATCGCCGCGAACTGGTCGGCGGAGCGGCAGTACCCACGGAACAGGCGCTGCCGCACGCTCGTGATGGGGAGGCGCGCATCGGGTCGCGCGTACGGGGTCGAGATCACACCCGACCAGTCGAAGTCGTACGGCACGGGGTATATGGTCCCGCTCGTGTCCTCCGTCAGCACGATGTTGTGCAGGCCCGCCACCGACCAGTCCGTGTTGGCGATCATGTATTCGAACACGGCGACCAGTCCCACCTGATCGGAATCGGTCCCGTCCTGGGGGATTCCCTGCGACGTGATCACATGCGTGTGATTGCGCCGCGCCATGCGGTTGTCGTCCTCGATGAAGAACCCGTAGCGCGTCAGGGTATCGCGCGTGCGTGCCGTGTCCAGGTAGGTGACGTGCGCCAGGCGGACCTGGAAGCTCCGCTCGGTCAGCAGGTTGAAGATGCGATAGATGAGGTACTCCTCCAGCGTGTACTGCTCGAAGTTTCGGCCGCCCCGGCAGTGGGTCGCGAGCTTCATGCTCCCTTCGT
>Ga0209154_1000010_pt1 | contig 136979 bp, 133 predicted proteins | sample GraSoiAngelo_121_FD_185878 | JGI IMG/M metagenome (GOLD analysis project Ga0209154, IMG submission 185878) | Grasslands soil microbial communities from the Angelo Coastal Reserve, California, USA - 14_0919_12_20cm (SPAdes) (version 2) | ecosystem: Environmental > Terrestrial > Soil >... | reverse complement strand
CCGGGTTCGTACCAATGAACCCGAATTAAGACGCATCATTGTGCGCTCGCCTATGGTTGTGATTTGGGTGCGGGTTTCTCTTGCTGCTGTTTTCTTGCTCTCTCGTCGATACGCCGGATGGTAGCGTCCATATGTTTCTGGATGTCGGGATACATGGCCTGCATTCCCTCGCTCATAATGGCAGGCATCTCACGGAGGAGTTTCTGGCCGGTTGGTGAGGAATAGAAACTGATCATCGCATCAACGTCTGTCTTCGTGAGATGCTTCTGGTAAACGGGGACGGCGTCTTCCAGCATCTGGTCCACCGGGAAGTTCTTCCACATTTCTTCGGCTTCCTGATTCAGTTCGGCAAGCTCTTCGTCGGTTATTTTTGGGTTGCGTTGCTTGATCTGCTCACGCATGAGCACCTGCGACTGGCTCACCATCGACTCCATGGTTCGCCGCACCTGCTCCCGGTTTTGCATGACATCAAATAGCTTGAGCACGTCTTCGCGCGAGGCGGGAGCTTCGGAAGGCGATTGTTGGGCGAAAGCCGCGCAACTCGTGAGCAGGGCGATTATCAGGATCATTGCTAACGATTTCATGTTCATTGCACTTCCCTCAAGGCCTGAGAAAACTGGACATCTATTCGAGGTCCGCTTGGCACGAGTGAGGCCATGCCCGGCCCGATTGTTCGACGCTCGTCACTACCCTTCGTAATTGAGTGCTTTCAATCCGAGGAATCTGGCGCGGCCGCCCAGTTGTTCTTCGATCCGCAGCAACTGGTTGTATTTGGCGATGCGATCGGTGCGGGAGGCGGAGCCAGTCTTGATCTGGCCCGCACCGGTGGCTACCGCCAGATCGGCAATGAACGTGTCTTCCGTTTCGCCGGAGCGGTGCGAGATGACCGACGTATAGCGGTTGCGGCGGGCGAGATCAATGGCGTCGAGAGTCTCACTCACCGTGCCGATCTGATTGACCTTAATTAGAATGGAGTTGGCCACGCCTTTATCGATTCCTTGCTGCAAGCGAGCGGTATTGGTGACGAAGAGATCATCCCCCACTAGCTGGATCTTGCTGCCGACTTGGTCCGTCAGCATCTTCCAGCCCTCCCAATCATCCTCGGCCAGGCCGTCTTCAATGGACACGATGGGATAATCACGGACCCATTTCGCCCAGAACCGGACCATCTCTTCCGAGGTTTTTGCCGACCTGTCGGATTTCTTGAACACGTACTTGCCATCCTGATAGAACTCGCTGGCCGCCGGATCAAGAGCAATCGAGATCTCCTCGCCGGGCTTGTAGCCGGCTTGCTGGATGGCCTCTAAAACGACTTCGATTGCTTCCACGTTCGACTTGAGAGAAGGTGCGAATCCACCTTCGTCTCCAACCGCCGTGTTGTAGCCGCGTTTCTTTAACACACCCTTTAATGCATGAAAGACTTCCACCCCCCAGCGCAACGCTTCGGAAAAGGATTCAGCGCCCACCGGCATAACCATGAATTCCTGGAAATCCACGTTGTTGTCGGCGTGCGCGCCGCCATTCAGAATGTTCATCATCGGTACAGGCAGGATATTGGCGGCAGTGCCACCCAGGTAGCGGTACAGAGGGAGTCCGTACTCCGCCGCGGCGGCTCGCGCCACTGCCATCGAAACGGCAAGAATCGCATTAGCTCCCAGGCGGCTCTTATTCTCCGTTCCATCAAGTTCAATCATGGTATGGTCGATCGTACGCTGTTCAGAAGCGTCCATATTCGCGAGCGCGTTGGCTATCTCGCCGGTCACATTCTCGACCGCCTTGAGAACGCCCTTTCCGAGATAGCGCGTGTTATCGCCATCGCGTAGTTCGACGGCCTCATGCTCGCCGGTCGAGGCTCCGCTTGGAACGATGGCGCGGCCAATGGCGCCATTCAAAAGCTGTACTCCTGCTTCCACTGTGGGGTTGCCACGCGAATCCAGCACCTCACGGCCGACAATTTCGCCAATATTCGTCATACGAGAGTTCACGTCCTTGTTGGAAAATGTGGGCTTCGTGTCGTCGTCAACAGTGACACGCGGCAGATCGGGAGTAAAAGTAAGACGACGTCCGGTCAGGTAACCGACGCCTGTGTAGGTTTTTCCCATCTTTTGCATCCAGAAATGGCGATTATAGCGGACCGACTTGGACCTCGTCAGGGTAGGTGGTGCAAACTCCGCGGGCAAGCGTGCTCGCGCCCCACAGGCCACGCCGGTGCTACCTGGTGACCGCATTGGTTCGGATTGGACCTTCGGGTGTTGTCGAGACGTAGCGGCTGCTTTAGAGTTTGGTAAATGCAGGAATACACGGAAACTCTGCAGGTGGGATCACGTGCGCCGGATTTCACGCTCCTGGCCGCCAACCGGCCGGAAGAGTTTTCTTTGTCGCGATTTCTGGCTGGCGGCACGCTGATCCTGGAATTCCTGCGTGGGACGTGGTGAAAGAACTGTGTGAAGCGAATGGCTCAGTTGGAGTCACTGGTGGGAGAGTTTGAGAAGGCGAAAAATCAGGTGGCATATGTCGCGGCAGAGAAACGCGAGGGCTTTCACAAGCCGGTGCAGTTTCTGCAGCAGAACCCGGTATCGTTTCCGTTCTTGCTCGACGAGGATCGGAGCGTAACGAAAGCCTACGGGCTCTATCACGGGATAGGGCTGGACGCCATCAACGTCGCGCATCCCGCAACTCTGGTCATCAATGGGGGTGGGATTGTCCGCTATATCTATCGTGGCAGCAATCAATTTGACCGGGCGCCAGTGGAACCGGTTCTTGAAGCAGCAAGGAAATTGAAGCAGTGACGAATTTTAGAATTTACCAATTTGTAGGAGGCGTAATGAAAAGACTAGTTGTCTTGCTGGGTGCGTTGTTCATAGCAATTCCGATGCTAGCGCAGACGAACCTTTCCCTGCCAGCCGGAACTCCTCTTAAAGTAAAACTTGAGACTACCCTGGCTACATTTATGACCAAAACCGGCGAGCCCTTTTCCGGCCGGGTTATGGAACCAGTGGCAGTGAACGGTAAAACCGTTATTCCCGTTGGCGCCACGGTGCAAGGACATGTGACTAAGATCAACGAGCCGCGACGTATTGCCGGCAAGCCAACCATCGCTATCCATCCCGAGACGGTAGTGTTGCCGAACGGGGAAAAATTCACGCTGAGCGCAACCCTTGTAGACACCAGTGTGCGCAACGGAACGGATGTGAACGAAGAAGGGGAGTTCAAAGGTGAAGGCCATGATCGCAAAGACCTCATGGAAATTGGCGCGGGTACAGCCGGTGGCATGACGGTCGGAGGTCTCGCCGGCGGCGGTAAAGGCGTGCTTGTTGGCGGCGCTATCGGCGCGACAGCCACAGTAGTCCATTGGTTGTCCAAGCACAGGTCAGCGATTCTGCCGGCCGGGACCGAGCTGACTATGGAATTGAATCGGCCGATGAGCATGAGCGCGGCAAGTGGAGGACGGTGAAAGAGAGTCTATAGTTTCGGTTTCTCGCGGATCGGGAGCTTCGGCTCCCGATTTTTTTGAAGTGTGGAGGCGGGTCTAAGACAGGTCCCAACAAAAGACCGCCCTGGAGCAAATGCATAAATTCTTCGCTTCGCTCAGGGTGCCAAAAGTGAATGAAGATGGGACGAGCTAGAAGGCGAGTGCGGTCAAGTCTTGTTCACTGAGTAGTTGCAGTTCGATCCAGCCTTCCAGGGGAAGTGCATCGATCGGCAGGCGGTTATGCCAAAGGCTGAAGCGGAGGCGCAAGCGGGTAGCAACTGGCGCGGACGCTTTTCCGACTGCGCCGACGGAAGATACCGGTGTGGCAAACAGCCATGACAGCGGTAGTTTGAACTCGAAGTTGCGGCCGAGGACAAGCCTGGCGTCGTTTCCTGGCTGGCTGGATGAAGCAAGCGCAACTTCTTCCTCGGCCAGTGATATCTTCCAGGAGCGCAGGAGGCGGTCCTCGATTAGCGCCTCCAGGCGCAGGGCGCGCCGGGGACGCTGGACGCCATCTGCCCAGGATTCGATGTTCACCACCAATTCGAAGGACGATTCGGGTACTTTTCCGGCGAAGTCAAGGCGGCCGTAAACGCTGGTTTCATCGATTCCGGCGTAGACGGAATCGAGCAGAAAACTCTTGCCGTGCATAGCGCCGGAGCGCTGGTCAGCCGTATACATGGCCGCGCCGATCCATTCGAAGTAGCGCACCATGTCTCCGGCAACTCGAGGATGGATGTAGGCGGTTTGCGGCACAAACGATGGGCGCGCGACGGCACCAATAATCGGTTGTGCCAGGTACTCCGGCGGGCTCGCTCCGAGCGCCTGATAAACGTTCGAGAGATGCTTGCGGTATAGCTCGTCGAATTCACGATCGTTGGCGGAGTGGTGTTCCGGGCCGTACCACCAGTTCCAGTCGCTGCCTTCGGCGATCAGAAGCTCCTCAAAGGCGAGCTTGCGCTGTTCTTCCTTGGCAGGCGCGGCGTTCTGGCTGTAGAAGTTGCGGGCATGATAGAGGTAGTCCCACGAGCGATTGTCTTCGGGAGCGCCGATCCAGACATTGAAATTGGCATTGATCCAGGAACCGGGCACAAGGGACTTCAACTTTGGCTTGTCACTATGCCGCGCGATGGCTTCCGAGATGGTCACCGCCTCCATACCGGGAGTTTTCTGGAGAGCGTCATAAAAGCGGCGCAGGAATTCACGGCCAGAGTGCGGATAGTATTCCCAAGCGTTCTCGCCATCGAGGATGATGGGGATGACAGCGTCTTTGCCTTTGGTGATAAGCGGTTGCGCTGCTTGTTTAATGTTTTGAATGAGGTGCGTGGCGGCTTCCTGCGGCGGCATTCCCGAGTAGACGAAGCCGATCAGGTCCGAGAGTGTGTGATCGCGGAATAGCATCTGCATCTCGGTAGCACCGTTTTCGTAGCGATAAATCGTGTACAACTTCTCGGCGGGGCCGGTATCCAGACGTCCCTGACCGTCGCGAGAAAAGAAAAATCCCAGACTGCGCCCAAGCACGCCCTCGTCGGTTGCCATCCACTTCACTCCCAAGGTGCTGGCAATCGCCAAAACGTCTTCCGAGACACTACCTTCGGAGGGCCATACCCCACGCGGGCGAATCCCAAACACCCGCTCATGCAGATCGAGGCCGCGCAGCAGCTGCGCCCGAGCATCTTCGGGACGGCGAAAGCGATTTTGAGGAAGCGGCAGGCCGGGCGTGGAAACGCCGCCCGTGTCGGTGTCGCACAGAAGTGGCAGAATAGGATGATAAAACGGCGAAGTGGATATCTCGATGGAACCTCGTTTTGCCGCCGCGGCGTGCTCAGGAAGCACTTTACCGAGCAGTTCCTTTTCCCGAGCGATTACAAAACTCTGATCGTCGAGGGAGTAGCTATGACCTTTCTTGATCAAGGCTGCAATGTCACGTTCCTCGAGGAAGAATTCGTCGAACCACGCGAGTTGCGAAAGCACTTGCAGGTCGGTGAAGTCCTTGGATTGGAAGTAGCGTTCAGCGCGATCGGGCGAGTCGCCGGAACCGCGGAATCGTTCCCACAATTCGTGGTAACGCGGATAGCGGCCTATCATGTGTACAGGATTGGCCTGAAATAAATACTGCAGGGCGGAGCGGCGCTCATCAGGAGTCAAGTCCTTGGCCGGCTTGGCGGCAAGTTGCAGGAAAGGGTCTTGGGCTGTGCCGGCAACATAGTCCTCGATTTGGGCGATGAGCGAGGGAACCAGGTTGAAAGTCTGATGGACTTTGGGGAACTCATCCAGCAGCTTGACCATACCGTAGTAGTCTTTGAGCGCGTGCAGGCGAACCCAGGGCAGGCGGTATTCACCCGTGACCAGATCTTTGTAGAACGGCTGATGCTGGTGCCAAAAAACGACTACACGCACGACTGGCATTCGCAGCAGGTCCTCTTGCTCGAGCAGAATGATGAAGGCGAAAGAGTCAGTCTAGCATGCAAGAGAGTCTGGACTTGAAACCATCGCGGGCGAGGGTAAGATACTCTCCCCACCACCGGCGGCGGCCGGCGGGGCACGGGTGCTACGACTTTGCAAAGTTCGGTACACTAGACGTTGGTTTGAGCACGATCCAGAGCACAGATACCATGCAGACTATCGCTCCTGCCCGTCACGACGTAAGCCTTCTAACCGACCAGGACCTCTACCTCTTCAATGAGGGGAGTCACTACCGCTTGTACGAGAAACTCGGCGCTCACCTTGTGAACACCAACGGCGAGCAAGGCACCTATTTTGCGGTGTGGGCTCCGGCCGCCCGTGAAGTCTTCGTGATGGGAGACTTCAATGGCTGGGATCATCGCTCGCATCCTTTGCATGGGCGAGCCACCTCAGGGATCTGGGAGGGCTTTGTCCCCGGGCTGGGAAAAGGTGCACTGTACAAGTTCCACATTTATTCTCATCACCATGGGTACCGGGTCGACAAAGCGGACCCTTTCGGCTTCCTTCACGAGAAGCCACCGCGCACAGCATCTGTGGTTTGGGATCTCGGATATGAATGGCACGATCAGGAGTGGCTCGGCAAACGCCGCGAGCGGAACTCGCTGCATTCTCCGCAGGCGGTTTATGAAGTCCATCTGGGTTCCTGGATGCGGGCCCCCGAGCACAATCAGCCTCTAAGCTATCGCGATACCGCTCCGCGGCTGGCGGAATATGTGAACAAGATGGGCTTCACCCATGTGGAATTTCTGCCGGTCATGGAACATCCGTTTTACGGTTCGTGGGGTTATCAGACCAGCGGATATTTCGCGCCCACGTCGCGTTATGGAACGCCGCAGGATTTCATGTATCTGGTGGATTATCTGCACCAGCACGGTATTGGAGTGTTGCTGGACTGGGTGCCGTCGCACTTCCCTTCTGACGCGCATGGCCTCGCGTACTTCGATGGCACGCACCTGTTCGAACACTCCGACACTCGGCAGGGGTTCCATCCCGACTGGAAGACACATATCTTCAACTACGGGCGCAACGAGGTACGCAGCTTCCTGATGAGCAGTGCCATGTTCTGGCTGGATAAGTATCACGCCGATGGGCTGCGCGTGGATGCCGTGGCTTCCATGTTGTATCTCGACTACTCGCGGCACCACGGGGAGTGGATTCCGAATAAGTACGGAGGGCGCGAAAACCTGGACGCCATCGATTTTCTGCGTCGCTTCAACGAAGAGGCGTACAAAGAGCATCCGGATATTCAGACGGTGGCGGAAGAGTCTACCGCTTGGCCTATGGTTTCTAAGCCGACTTACCTGGGCGGGCTTGGCTTCGGTTTGAAGTGGGACATGGGATGGATGCACGATACGCTGCAGTATTTCTCCCATGACCCGATCCACCGCATGTATCACCAAAACCAGTTAACCTTCCGCATGCTCTACGGATTCACGGAAAACTTCGTGCTGCCCCTTTCTCATGACGAGGTCGTGCATGGCAAGGGTTCGCTGGTGGGCAAGATGCCCGGAGACGATTGGCAAAAGTTTGCTAACCTTCGCCTGCTGTTCGGTTACATGTACGCCCAACCCGGTAAAAAGCTGCTCTTCATGGGCGGCGAATTCGGGCAATGGCAGGAGTGGGCCCACGACACCAGCTTGGATTGGAACCTGCTCAACTGGCCCAATCACCGTGGTGCACAAACCTGGGTAGAGGCGCTCAACCGGCTGTATCGCAGCGATCGGGCTTTGCACGAACTGGATAACGACCCCGCGGGATTTGAATGGGTGGATTGCAATGATGGGGCGGCCAGCGTGCTGTCGTTCTTGAGAAAAGGCAGCGCTCCGGGAGATGTGATTCTGGTCGTGTGCAATTTCACTCCCGTGCCCCGATTGGGGTACAAGGTGGGCGTTCCCTCGGGAGGATACTGGCGGGAGCTGGTCAATAGCGATGCCAAAGAATATGGCGGCAGCGGCATGGGGAACTTCGGCGGCGTAACGGCGGAAGCAGCGTCAGCGCATGGACGGCCGTACTCTTTGACTCTAACCCTGCCGCCGTTGGCCGCTGTGTTCCTGAAGAGAGGCTAATCAGGAGTGGGGCTCGACCCTGGGTTCGGGCTTGGGGTTTGGGGCGGAGGCATGGGTTGGGGCGAGCCAGCAGGCGCGGCTTTGGGACTAGCCGAGCTGGGCAGTTCTTCCCCCGGACGCCGCAAGGTTGGAGCATTCGCCGGCCTGGGCTGTTCACCTTGCTTCGCAGCCGTAGCAGGCGGGTTGATATCTACTTCCTTCTCCGTGCGCACGACCTTCTGACCGCCTACTTTCATGGTTTCGACCCGCACGACCTCGTCACCCACGAAGCGGACGAAATCCACGTCTGAGGGCGGCTCGCCGTAGATCCATTCTTCGTATTCGGTGTCGCCATCTTTCTCGCGATCCTTCTTGGGAGGCCGCCCTTTGGAGTAGATCACCATCTCGCGATTCATACCCACGAGCACGTTGTGGTTCTTGATGGCTTCCTTCACCTTGGGCGGAACCGTCTCCAGGTAGGCTTCAACGGCTGATTTGGAATTAAAGTCAAAGACCGGACGGAGCAGATCCTTCAGCTGCTGGGGCGTCATCTCCGGGACGGAACGGTCGAAGACCAAGTCCACAAACGAGCCCCGCGGGTTAGCCCGGGAATCGCTGGGCGCGACCGGGACCGTGCCTCCCATGCCACCAACTTCTATCCGCTGATACCACTTCTTCTTTTTCACCGGGCCACCGTTAATCTCGAAATGGATCAGGCGATCTCGGATGACTATGTCGGAAATCATGGCCATGTCACCGGGTTTGGCGGCCGGGCCGTAGGTGGCCATCAGCATCTGCAGCTGTTCGCGATCGGGAGTGATTACGCCGTTTTCGAGCCTCAGGCCAGTTTTTCCCATGGGAAACGGAGAGCGGATATATACCAGTTCCGCGTTGAAGGCGCGGATCAGGTCCATCCGGGTCTGTTTAGAGATGGGAGGAGCTTTTTCCAGCCGCGAAGAGTTGGCAGGCGCCTGCTTATCGTCGGCACTCGCCAAGGCCGCTGCAAGAAGCACGAGAACCGAAATTGCAAACACGCGGCCTGGCATGGACCCCCCGGGGCCTAAGCTTAGATTCATTATAGCTCTGGGAGGATGGACAGAGCAGAAACGGTAGCGCGCTTCTGTCCGAACTCGGCGGTGAAGATCTTCTTTCAAGAGCCCACTGACCAAGCCTCCTAGACTTCCACTCTTACCCCTTCGCGTGCGAGTCGCATGGGAAGCACCTGCGCGCCGTTTTGTCCAATGACTTGCGCCACTCGTACTCGCGCCTCCTGCTCGACCATGAAGATCACGCATCCTCCGCCGCCGGCTCCACAGACCTTGGCCGCGCGGGCGCCGTGCCGGCCGGCGACGGCAATCAGCTTGTCGATCAATGGGGTGGTGATTCCGGGAGCATTGGCTCTGCGGTGCTTCCACTCTTCCCGCAGAAGGCGCGCCACTTCGTTCCAGTCGCGGTGAATCAGGGCGCGGTGCATGGCACGGGCAATCAGGGAAATCTGCTCGAAGTTGCGGAAGACGTGGCGGTCGCCGTCGATGTGGGACTTGAACACTTCCCAGTTGTTGATGCCGGATTTGCGCGGAGCTCCCGTGTAGGCCAGCACGAACCGGGTCTCAATCTCTTCTGGCGCGATGGGGATAGCTTCGCGGTGAATCCCATCGATGTCGAGGTGGATAGCACTAACTCCGCCATAGAGAGCGGGATAGTAATCCTGACACCCGGTGGGCACGTCGATGATCTGCGCTTCGACGTTCTGGGCGATCATCCGCATCTGCTCCCAGGTAAGCATGCGGCCGGTGAAGCGGGCCAGAGCAGCGGTGGTAGCGATCATCAGGGCCGAGGAGCCGGAGATGCCCGCGCCGGCAGGAGACTGCGAATCGGTTTCGATCAGTAGTCCTTGCTGCGGCAGGAAGAACTGCACCAGGCGAGCGGCTACCGGATGCCGGAGTTTCCGGGCGTTATTGAGGTCGTCGAGGCTGCGAAACTCCTCTTCCCGCTTGGTGTCGACAGAGCGCAGGTGAATGCGCTTGCCCCGGAGAGCCTTGATGCGGCAGGTGGTAAGGATCTCCAAGGCGAAATTCACGGTTATCGCGCCGGGATGGAAGAGATACAGGGGCCAGAGATCGAGCGTGCCTCCGGCCAGGTCGGCGCGGCAGGGCGCGTGCGCGACAACGGAAAACTCGTTTTCCCGAGTGTTTGACATGCGGTCACTTTGTACCATGAGAACCGGCTAGGCCGTCTAGGACAAAACCTCGCGGGCGGATTCCAGGACCTCCGGGACTACGCCATCGATATCTGCGTCCGTGGTCCGATGGTTGACGATGCAGGCACGCAGGCAGAATTTCGCGCGCAGCGACGCATTCGAAAGATAGACTCGGCCACGTTCCGTGACCCGCTTCAGAACGGCGGGATTAAAGCGGTTGAGGTCCGCTTCCGAGTGTCCTCCCGGACCCAGATAGCGAAAACACACGGTGCTGAGTTCGACCGGCGTAGCCAGTTGCAGCATGGGTTCCTCGACAATCGCCTCCGCCAAACGCCGCGCGTGCCCCAGATCTTTCTTGATCGCTTCCCGGAACGCTCCGACTCCGTGGTAGCGCAGTGAAAGCCACAACTTCAGCGCACGGAATCTGCGGGAAAGTTCCAGCGACTCTTCGAAGAAGGCGAAGCCTTCGATGGGATCGTTGCTCAGGGCACGTGCATATTCTCCTGTGTGAGAGAAAGCCTTGCGCGCCGCTTGCGCGTCGCGATATAGCAAACAGCCGCAGTCCAGCGGCTGGTAGAGCCATTTATGCGGATCTAGCGAGATGGAATTGGCTTGCTCTAGTCCGACAAACTTGTTTCGCGATGCCATTGCGGCGAGCGCTCCATAAGCACCGTCAACATGCAGCCACGCGTCGTGATTTTTCGCGATCGCCGAGATTGCAGCCAGAGAATCGATGGCGCCCGTATTCACGGTTCCCGCCGTCGCCACTATTGCGAGCGGCACTTTGCCGGCTTCCTTGTCACGACGAATCGCGCGCTCGAGCTCGTCCGGCGCCATGTGAAAGGACTCGTCGGTTCGAATCAGGCGCAAATTCTCGCGGCCGATTCCCAGCAGCGCCACACTCTTGGGAATCGACATGTGGACTTCTTCCGACGCGTACACCGCGCCGTGGCTGTTCACGCCTTTTTCGTTCGCGGGAGCTTTGGCTTCGCGGGCCATGGCCAGGCCCATCAGGTTTGCCGACGACCCCCCACCGGTCAGGCTGCCCGTGAAACCGTGGCAACCGATGGCCTCGGCGAGCCAGCCAACTACCGTTCGCTCCAGGGTTACTGCCGCCGGACCGGAGCGCCAGGCGGTGACATTCTGATTCAGGGTGCTAGCCAGCAGGTCGGCAATCGCGCCCAGCGGTTCCCCTGAACCCAGCACGTATCCAAAGAAACGGCCATTCTGCACGCGGGAATGCTGAATCACGGTCTGCAGATCTTTTAAGGCTTCGTCGCCAGCTCCCTGCTCCGGCAGGGCGGAGTGAAAGAGCCTCTCTGTTTCCGCTCCGCCGGTCTTGGGAGAAATGGGATGCGAGTCAATGTTCTCCAGATACTCCGCAGCTAGATCGGTTACTTGCTTCGCTATCCGGCGGAAATCATCGGGGGAAACTTGCAGTGCGGTCATGTTCCGCGATTCTACACTTGGTGAGCGGCTAGAGCTTGGGCGTTGCCAAGGCGGGAACCAGCCAACTGCTCATAGGATTCGGGCTGCCGCAGTCCAGACACTTGGTCACGGCAAACTGGGCCGCGCAGTATGGGCAGACGGCTCGCGTCTGGAAAGTGTCGAACGCCTTCCTGCATTGGGAACATACCCAGAACTCTCCCACCGGTGGCGCGGTCTTGCACGAGGGACAGGCAAAGCCCTCGTGACGCGGCAGCTTGGCCAAGCGCGATAACAGCTGCGCTTCCCGCAGGCCTCGCCAGCAATTCATCAGAATAAAAACCGAGAGAATGCCAAACCAAACCGAGTGCATCCATAAGGCGAGCCCAATCAGCCCGGCGACGCCGATAAAGCCGACGATGGTTGCCGCCATCAGGCTGCGGGCGCGTCCCACGACAAACCACAGCAGAGAGCGAAGAATCTGGCCGCCATCCAAGGGATAGATGGGCAGCATGTTGAAAATCAGCAGGCCCAGGTTGATGAACCATACCGCACGCAGGAGCGCGTGGGCATTGGGCATCGCCAGTGCCATGCCTGAAGATCGGCTCCACAGCCCGAGAAGCGTTAGGATCGGAAAAAGCACGACGTTGACCAGCGGCCCTGCCGCGATGGCCCACAGCGTGGCGCCGGGACGTGACGGCGGGTCCACATAGGCCACCCCGCCGAGAGGCCAGAGCACGATCTGGTTCGCCCTTCCTCCTACCTGGCGACAGGCCAGCGCGTGGCCAAACTCGTGGAGCATCACGATAAGAAACAGCGCCAGATACTCGAGCACGTTCCAGGTGACGGAGGAATATTGTCGCGATCGGCCGCTGATTTCAAAGGCGGCCACCAGAAACCAGGACCAATGCAGGAACAAATCAATTCCGGCGAAGCGGAACAGGCGAATCGACCCTTGCTGACCGGTGGGCATGTTAGGAGAGTTATATCATGGCATACCCCTCGCCTCTGGTCACTCCAGGCTCTGGGCTTTTGGCGCTCGGCTCTCGGCTCTGACGCAGGAGCCGGTGTTAAAGCGCGACAAGAGTGTCCGCGCCACATACATTGCGGGATTCTCACGGATCAGGCCCTCGCAGTCGTTATCATCTGAAATCAAAGATTTAGAAGAAATTCCTCGCAAATCTGAAGTTTTGAAAGATTTAGCGGAAAAAGCCCTAAGCTAGCTCCCAGCGACTAGCCACTGACCGCTATGTCAAAGATCAAAACTCAGAGGTGACGCGCAGGTACACGTCTCCTGTCTCCAGTATGAACTCTGGAACAGGGAAAATGGGACAGGGGTCACGGGAGAATATTTAGAAGCGGGTCAGGAAGTTAGCGCGTTTAGAAGTTTTGGAGATATTGACATCAAGTTAGACGTTGGACCATGCAGAAGAAACCAAGATGAGAAGTTGAACTCCTTAGCTCCCCACGCGATCGGGTGGAGGGCTACTGAAGCCGAGTTTTTGGACATGTTGCAGAATAGATTGACAGGGCTGACGGGAAAACAAGATCTCATGATTGTGTCTGGATCGCAGAAGGGGGAGGAAGAGACCTTCAAGAATCTGACTCAATCAGGGAGTCTGCTTTTTTACCCAAGCGAGTGGAAAACGGGTTTACAGGGCTCATCACGAAGAACTTGGAATTATTAGAAAGTTTTTTCCCTCAATCGACAGCGACCAACGCCGCAAAAGCCCAATTTGCGGCCTCAGATGGAACCTGAACCCCAAAAAGGTTACACCGTGGTTACACAAGATAGGCCAAAAGAGCGGGTGGACCCATTTGAGCGGTTTTTCGCAAAGGGGAAGCCAAAGAGTTCGATCGCCACGTTCCTCAGTTAAGAAAGGTGTTCGCATTCGGTCAAAGTGCGTTGGGAACCTCCGTCGTCCCTACGGAGTTTATGTCGGAGCTGTTCTTTCGCCCCGTCCAGGGCTAATCCGCTTGCCACCTCAACCCACGACTTGCGTCGTGGGTTTTATTCTTGCGCCGCTTCGCGGCTTCGGTGAGGCCATCCTGCTCCGCTTTGCCCAACCAGTGAGCTATGACACAGACTCCTACGGGACTGGTTCCGCAATTTTCCATACGACCCAGCCCTGAAGGGCTGGGCTATGTTCGCGACACTCCGCCGGGGTTATTTTTCGGCGGCCGTGCGCAACTGTCCCGCACAGAAATTTGCCGCGGTGGGGTGGCAGCGGCTGCGGAGCTTCGCTCCGCCCGGACGGGCGAGACGCCCGTCCCCACACAAACACAAGCCCCCACATAAACACAAGAAACCCCATCGACTCCGTGTCTGGTAAGAAGCGCGAGACATGGGGCACGCCGCACCGAACATCTCTAGACGAACGTCGTCACGAACATGTGATATCGGAATGGGCAGACGCGACGACGATATCGACGCTCGGTCCCTTGACATGCAGCGCGTTGACGGTCGTCGATCCGGTATTTCCCCCCGAGGAGCTCGTCTGCTCGTTGACAATAACACTGATGCCGCCGGGCGCCGAGATGGCGAGGTTCGGGTTGGCGGTAAGGACCGGTTGACCCGCGACGACGAGCCCAACCAGCTGGGAGTTCCCGCTGGTCGAGGCCTGTCCATTGCTGCAGGTGGCGCTGGAGTTCGACTTCACCGCTTCGGCCGTGACCAGACCACCCAACAGGTTCAGGCTGGTGAGCGATGATTGCGACTGACTGCTGCTGCCGCTACCGGACGTAGCACTGCTCAGCAGGTCAGCCGAGACCAGACCCAGGACGCTGACACTCGCCACAGAGGTTTTCAGGCTCCCGCCACTTGACGGCAGCGCTCCTGTGTCGGCTAGCGCCAGGGAAATCCCCACCGCACTCGCCCGCAGCACCACGGCGCGACCGCTAAACGTGGTCGTAGCCTGCTGCGCAAAGCTGGCGACAGGGCCTAGAGCCAGGGTCGCAACCAGACAGATGGCGATCACCGAGACGTTTTTCGTCTTCATTTGCATCTTGTCCTCTCTGTAATTCAGTAGTTTTCAGGTGCGTTGCGGTTTAAGTAGTTTCAGGTGTTTGGGAAACCCGTAACAGGCCGAGTTTCTTGCGGAACAATCCGGCCCGATAGTAAGTCAAGGCGGGACGTCAAATGCAGTGACTCAGTAACCCAAGCACGCTAAGCGACAGGGTTATGCCGTACCATCCGGTTTGTACTGTAGGGGTTTGACCTGACGCGTAGCGCCGAGGCACTTGTCAGCGCTTTCGCGACACCGGCGCCGCCTCGACTCTACCGATCTTCGCTTCCGTTTACCGGGGCGGGAGAGGAACTGGTTCCACAATTTTCCATCTGACCCGGCGCCCAAGCCCTGGGCTGTGTTCGCGAAACCCGGGGTTCTTTTTCGGGCGGCTTTGTGTAACCCTTCCTGCTTTGTAGGTATGGCGCGGGTCTAGGCTCCGCCTGGCGAGAATCTCCCAGAGACATTTCACTTAATGCTTGTCAAGCCGGCTTCAGCCCGTGAGGAATCTGCTGTTTCCAAGCGAATAGAATAAAAGCAGATTCCTCGCTGCGCGTTAGAGACGGAATGACAAGAAAGTTTAGCTGAGTTAAGCCGCTGCGGAGCTTCGCTCCGCCCGGAAGGGCGAGACGCCCGTCCCCACACAAACAGAAGAAACCACGGTTGACTCCGCCCATGTAGCTCACGTTTGCATAGCCCCGGCTTCCCTTGACTGAGAAGGGGGTGAGAATCACGCCGCAGCGTGATAGAGCAAAGCTCGGGCTTTGCCCAGCAACACGGAAATGTGCTCAGACTTTGAGACGAGTGCGGAAATACCAGCCGAACGAGCATCCTTCTCGGAGAACAGATCGCTGTACCCACTCAATGCGACCAGCGGAACTTTGGGCATCAGCCTACTCAGAACGCGTGCGGCATCGATGCCACCCATCACCGGCATTGCCAGGTCCATCACGATCAAGTCAGGATGCAACGCCTGAGCCTTTTCAATCGCATCTCGTCCGTTCTCTGCCTCCCCGCATACAGCAAAGTCTTCTTGAGACATGAATACGTGGCGGACTGCCCGACGGAAAATGGCGTTGTCGTCCACGATCAGAACCGATCTGTTCATTGGGGAGGACCTCCAACTGCGGTTTATACCGAGCGCTGAGGACGTCAGAGCTGGGTTCCGGGACCTTAAAGAACGGTAAAATACACCCCGGGTAGACCTTCATGGCTTAGTTATTGCCGACTCCAACATCAGCCCTGAAGCAGGCACTCTGGAAGGAAAGCTACTCACGTTCAATCGGGTAAAGTTTGTAAGGTGTTGGACGAAAGCTATCCGGCCTGCAGCTTTTGATCAGACTCGAAGCAGCTTCACTGCTGACCTTTGCTACTCCGGGTCGGGACTGCCCGTAAGCCCGGCGTTCGTCGAGCAGCACCACACGACGCCAATTCACCCCCGTACTCGTCACTCCGCAGCGGCTTCAGCCAGTGAGGAATCTGCTGTTTCCACGCGAATCGAATAAAAGCAGATTTCTCGCTGCGCTTGACAAGAAAATCTAGCTGAAGGCGGGGCGCATGGGCAGTCCCTTGTGCCTGAGCATCTAGGCCACCCTATCTTCGCTCTCCAGTTGCCGCGCCAACCAGGTACTCTCGTAGGAGCAGTAGTCGGTGTCGGGAAATTGCGAGTGACTCGTAACCTGATCATCGGTCGACACTACGGCGGCGACAGTATCGGAAAGCGCCAACTTATTCAGTCGGGGCGCGCGCTGATCATGGCCCTCGCCGGACGCGGAGTGGGTCACGTCGAGTGCGAGATTGCCGCTGCCGATCACCAAAACCGTGGGGCCTTCGCTCTTTGCCGTCAGCCTTCTAAACTCAAGCAGTGTGAAAACAAGACCTCCTGTCAGCAGCAGAGTCACGAATAATTCCACAACGAACGGCAGAGCGACGATTCTTATCTCTGTACCTTTGCCTGGAGGGAGAACTTTCGTCGGCTCGATGTCCAGCACAAAAGGCGTCTCATTGCCTGTTGCTTGATCAAGTGGAGGGGGCGGCATTCCTGGATCAAGTACTGCCCCTGCGTATGGAGGGTACAGGGTGAGATACAGGTATACATCTGCCGCTTCATTCTCACTCAAGTAATAAAACACTGGCATCCTGCCTCTCCCAGGCAGTGGCGGCGTTCCCATCGTGATAGGCGCACCGCTCCTCACCTTTCGGACGAACTCTTGTAGGGTGGTGCGCGCTGTGAGGGTGCTAAGCGGCGGAATCGCCCCATTCGAAAGCTGATCGGGGTTGGGGTTCGCCCCCGCCGCATTGTGACAAATGTGACAGGTAGATTTCACGATGTGCTCGCCTACGCGGACAGGCGATTCCTCTACCGCTGCTTGTTCTCGTTGTGCGCCGGGGACGCTTGCCAGCTGGTTCAGGTAGGCGACGATGGCTCGGGCCTCTGCCGCGTTTAGGTGGGGAAACGGGGGCATGTCCGCGCCCCCATTGTGCATTCGTTGCAGCAACGCGCTCCTGGACTGGTTGGCTAGCTCCGCTGCGTTCGCCAGGCTGATCGTCATCCCCAGCTTTTTCATTCGCTCCATAGTGACGGCGACGGAAGTCGCGCGGGTTGGATTGATGACCGAGTTGATTTCCGGAGGCGTGCCCAGGCCCCATTCGCCGTGACATGCGCGGCAGTTCAGGCGGTACAGGTCCGAACCCTGGAGAGTTACCTTTTGCGGGACGTCGGCCGATAGGCGCCGTTGCCAGCCGGAGAGGGCCTCTCCAGTGCCAGGCACGGCCGGCCCTAATCGGTCGGTCTTGCCCATGCTGGTTTCATCCAACGTCCTATGCAGGTGGTTGAGCCAGCTTTGGCCGGCCACAACTGTCACGGGAATATCTTTGGCGCCGACTGCCTGACTCAGCAACAATGTTGTCAGTATGAAAACTACTGCTAGGCTCTTCATATATAGATACCTGAGGGTGTCGGTCCCCGCGCTGGGGCACGCGAGTCAGGAGGGCCTTGATTCGTAAGATCCTGCGGTTACGTTTATATTCGCCGTAATGCCGTTTAAGTTCTTTGCTGTTCTGCAACCATGATGTTTGCTGGCTGTAAATTTATTGCAAGGTGGCTGTAAAGTTTCGCGATTGCAGCCCAAGTTAGTTACAACGATTGACAAGTCACACTGGAGTCATTTCGCTTAGCCCCGTGGGCCACTCGGCGACGAGCGGATCTGCTCAAGTTGCCGGGTCGACTGAACCGGGACGATTGCCGGCCTGACGCAAGCGATCGATCGAACAGATTGTTGGATTCCATGGCGTCAGTCGCGCCCTGGTGCCCTGCCGTCACTCATACGCACGGGCCGGGGAAACTCCGCGGGCGGGTCAAGAGAGCATCGTTTGATGAAAGCATCGTCGGGCAGGCCGCCTCCCATCCACTGCCGGATGTCGGTTAAAGTTGCAGCCCCGCTGGCGCCTCGGGCTCCTGCAAAGATCACCACCACACCTTGAAATGAATTTGGTGAGTGGATTGCGGTCTGATAACTGTCGGCGAAAACTCTCTTGAGAAACAAGACTTTCCGCTCATCCGGGACGATATCGGGCAACACACCGCGTGGCTTGGCTAAGACGACGAGGACGCTCTTTCCTTTCAACTCCGACCAATCCCCGGTAAATGGGAGGACCTCCTGGCGGATAACCCAATACCCCAGCTCCGGATTCTCGCCGTCCTTCTTTTCCCTTTCAAGTGCAGCAGCCGCACGCGCCTTCGCTCTTTTCGACACGAGGTCAGCCGGAGCAGGTCCGGAAAGAGGTGGAGGGAGTGGCGGGGACGACGGAGGCGCACTAGGGTTCGTGGCTGAACCGGGTGGCGGTGTGGACACTTTGACTTGCAGTGCATCCTGGAGCCGGTCTAACAGATCCCCTTCCAGACGACCATTGGACGGCAGAGAGCGATAACCTGAACGCGACCGGTCGGTATCATTGAACCAGGCGCTGAGGTTTGCCGCGACATTTACACTGGTGTGAGCCGCATCGAGTGCTTTCACTTCCACTCGATATCGATAGTAAGCACGCTCATACCGCTCCAACTGCTCGATGTCCGGGCCCGCGAAACCCTCCAACGTGGGAAGGTAGCCCCCTGAATACGCGCCCAAATGCCGTAACGCCTGTTTGACTAGGTCCGCAGAAGCAGCATAGTCCTGAGAACTCCCCTGGACTCGCGGCGCAGGCAGAGGTACTGAACTGGGCACCGAGACGCGCGGAGCATTCCCCGCCTTTGCAGCTGCCGGCGATTCACCCACCTTCACAATCACCGTGTTGCCGGACGGGAAAAGCTGATAGTTACTTGGAGCGGTGAGATCCAGTACCACGCGCGTGACCGGAGGTGTGGCCTCGAAAAGACCCACCCGCACACGCTTGATCCCTCCGCGGTTAACAGCAACGCTTCTTAGCTGGCCGCCGGGCAATGCTCCCGGAAAGTCGATTACCAAACGGTCGGGCCCGGTGAGCACTTTGAGCTGAGGTGTAATCGGCTCGCTAGACGCGATTTCCACCTCTGGAGCTTGTTGGCTGCCCTGAATCGCTATGCGCAGAACGGTTGCAGTCGAGCAAGAACCGAGTGCTGGCAGCAACATCATAGCCAACAAAAGCAGAACCCTTGCCGATACGAAACCGAGTTTGAAGAAGTTATTCATCCTTTGTAGCTTATGCCGAGCAAGAAGCAACGAGCTCGGCTGAGAATGTCAATGCTCTGCGTTTCCTTGCTAGCTTAGCTAGGTACGAGATTCAGGAGGGCTCGATTCGTGAGATCGCACCGGGCGATCTGAAATGTTACAGGCATAATCGCCGTAATGGCGCTTTAGCTCTTTGCGCTGCCGCAACTATGATGTTTGCTGGCTGTAAATTTCTTGCAAGGTGCTGGTAAAGCGGAGCTGCGGCTACCGCTCGATCAGTTGTTACGCGATGTTACGAAGTTGGAGAAAAACGGCGTGAAGAGTATCAACTGTTTGGTGTTTTGGCTGCCCCCAGGGATTCGAACCCCGATATGCTGATCCAGAGTTATTTCGCGAACTCTGAAAACAAAGAAAATCCAGCTTTCCTCCCTGCAAAATCCGGCAAAGTCCGGCAAAATCTGCACCAGACGCGCACCAAAAGACGTTAGGTATGAGCAAAAACGCCAGCGTCAACAACGATTCCCCTGCAGCGAAGTTGGACTTTACAATCCAGCTCGTAGGGATGACCATGCTGGCAAAAAACAACGACCTTGGGCATATCGCGCATTGCTCAGTTGCGCGTAGGGCCAGGTCTACGTATGCGGATCTTTCGTTCTGTCGCGACGACAAAGCAGCCTGCCCAGTCAGTTAGGTCTTCCGCCCTAAAGAGCTCGTTCGCGCGAGCAATCAAATTCTGTCGGCTGGGCGATTGTAGACGTAGGAGCACTATCCCGTAGTGAGTGCCGGGCTGAAACTTGCGGGTGTCCGAAAAATCCAGATCTTGGGTGATTAGGATGCGGCCTTCGCGCTAGGCCGCCTGCCAGATTTCCACGTCCCCACGGCCTGCGAGTCCTTCTTCGCCGACGGTCTGGACGTCATGCCTGCGAGCACGGAGTTCAACCGCGATCTGTAGAGGCAGATTCTCATCAACTTTCACTCTCATTGAATTCGCGGAACGGCTGGTACGGGCAAATCCTCTTCAGCCGATGCAGCCGCGAATGCAATTGCAGCTTGGACATCCTGAGGGGTAAGGCTAGGGAAGTCAGCCAAGATCGCCTCGGGTGTATCGCCGGTCGCGAGACTAGCAAGTACCGTGCGCAGCGTAACCCTCGTTCCCTTGAAGACCGGTTCTCCTCCGCAGATATTAGGATCACGAATGATACGTTGGTCGAAATGCACGAGATCGCCGCCACGGCCACTCATAATTTGTTTCCTCGCTTGCAGGTTATCTTAGCACCAGCCCGTTCCGGCCCGATTGACCTTGTGAATTAGCCTTTGTTTCTCTGGAACCAAGCACACACTCCGCACACAGGGCTCCCCATAAGAGCCAGTAAAACGAGCTGGTCTTGCTGTCCGACAGTTCAGTCGACTCTGGACGCTGTCGTGACAGTGCTCCGAGATGATGGCTAAGCCCTCATCATTGCGCATAACGTTGCAGCAGCGGCGGAACGCGGCAAGCTGAAGGGCGTGCCCGGACTACGCTCACGTGCGCCCGCGTGCTCATTCGGAGACGATCTCGATGAAAGTGAGCGCCGTGTACCCCGATCGTGTGACGGGGATTGAGGACGGGGCCGTTCAATGTCCTGGCTTCCTTCACGCAAACCAATTGCGGTCTGCACCAAGCATCCCTCAGTTGCATCTCTGCTTTGCACACCCGGTAGCCAGTACGCAACTATCATACGACACAGTTACCCTCTCTATTACCATTCAATGAGTTGCAAGGACATCAAGAAAAATGCAAACGGAATCCGTACATTTCCCGGCCACTCCCGTTGCCTTGAAGATGGCTGTCGCGATCGGTATCGGAATGTTGGCCGGGATGGAGCGCGAATGGTCCAACAAAGACGTGGGAATTAGAACGTTCGCCATTGGTGCGCTGCTCGGGATGCTCGCTTCCCTTGTCGGACAAAGCGTCGCGATCACATCGTTGGTCGGCGTGTTCTTGCTGGTTGCAGCCATGAACGCGCGTAGCATTCTCGCCGACCGATCCTTGGAGATCACCACCTCGGCAGCTTTGATCGTGAACTACTTGCTTGGTGTACTGGTCGGTCTTGGTCATATCTTCACTCCTGTGGCGGGAGCGATCGTCATGACCATGCTTCTTGCATGGAAGACTGAGCTGAGCTGCTTCGCCGGTGGTTTGCAACCATCGGAAATTCGAAGCGAGGTCTTGCTCGGCCTGATCGGTTTCGTTATTTATCCAGTGCTGCCCAACCGGTACTTCGATCCCTGGCAATTGTTCAATCCCAGTGATGCATGGATCAGTGTCATCGCAATTGCTGGAATTGGATTTGTGAATTACGCAGCACCAACAATCGCTGAATTGGGTGCTAGGCTGCAAGAGACCGGGATGGTCGCTAGAACGACGACGCTGTGCTTATTGACGACGATTGCGATGTTCGCCAGGAATCTGATTCTCGCTGCTCTTTTCTCTCCCCGATCCCTGAGTGCCACCTTGAAGCCACTTCTGGCTATGACACTCGTTGCCGGCTTGTGGGTATGGCGCGATCACGCGATTGAGGATAGACGTCCCGGCCCCTTGATACTCACGTCTCCAATCTCACTCCCAAAAGTTGTACGGTTTGGAATGCTATTCATTTTTATACAAATCATCGGGACTCTGCTCACAAAATCCATTGGTAGCTATGGGATGCTTGCCACCGCGTCTTCGGTGGTCTTGTAAGCAGTGCGAGCACCACCGCTGCGGCAGCCACAATGGCAATGCACGGTAAAATAAGCGCCTCGCTCGCTGGAAGTGCAACCGTCCTTGCGTCCTTGGCCAGCGCTGCTGTCAACCTGCCAATTGTATGGCGAACAACCAAGAACAAAGCCGTCGTGAAGAGATTGACCATCGAGATGACTACTGTAGTCGGGATGGGAATTGCCGCGGTCGCGGTCGACCGCATTTTCCAATTCTCCGAGTTGCTGGTGCGAAAATGAGTCCTCTCGAAGGCGGAGGTCGCTCCAGATGCGTGAGTTATGGCGCTCACACAGCCCAGAAGTAGAAGCACAAGCAGGCGACGCGGTGGGCTTTCCCAAATTAAATGCTTCCCTGTAAACTTGGGACGCTATGGATGAAGCTGAGGGACGGAGACTCTACGAGGCCGTGATAAACGAGCGCGACCCTGACAGGTTGCGCGATGCTGCCAGAAGGCTTAACCAAATACTCCGAGAACGGATAGAGTCTCTCGAACATCACCCCACTCATAAGCAGGACCGCTGAACTGGTTTGCCAGTGCAGCACTTGTCCGCCTGATTTCTGAGTTGCGTCTTGCTTCCAAATACGTCGACCTCAAAAATACCAAGCGGTTTACGCTGGTCGCGTGCGCATGAGATACTTCGTTCCTTTCGTCTTGAATCTGACAGAGAACCCCAAAGAGAATTGCCATGATTCGACTGATTCCACGCGAGATTAAGTTTTTCGAGCTCTTCGCAGACCTTTCAAGCAATCTGACCGACGGGGCCAAGCTACTCCGCAGCACCCTAGAGAATCCGCAGGATCTGAGCCTGCGAGCCGAGCAGATGCAAGCAATCGAGCATAAGGGCGATAAGGCAACCCATGCGATCATCACTAAACTGAACCAGACCTTCATCACGCCTTTCGACCGCGAGGATATTCACCGACTCGCTTCCTCGCTCGATGATGTACTCGATTTCATGAATGCTGCCACGGTGCGCCTGGTCATGTACAAGATCACTCAGCCTCCAGCTGTCTCTGCCGAACTTGCGGGGCTGATCGTGTTGCAGACAGAGGAATTGGCGCTAGGAGTTTCATTGCTGGAAAAGAACGGCCACGTCCTAGAGCACTGTGATGAGGTCAACCGATTGGAAGATGTTGCTGATCACATAAGCCGCAAGGCTATTGCTGACTTATTCGAGCGTGAGAAAGATCCGATTCAATTGATCAAGATCAAGGAACTGTACGAAGTCCTCGAAACCGCGACCGATAAGGCAGAGGACGCAGCCAATGTGCTCGAGGCGATCGTGCTAAAGAGCGCATAGCGGCACTAGCGAAAATCCTGGAGGCCGACTTTCCAGTGAAGCCAGACTTCGTGCTAGTCGTTATTACTGTTTTGGTAGCACTCATCTTTGATTTCTTAAACGGGTTTCACGACTCTGCCAACAGCATCGCGACTGTGGTTTCGACACGCGTGCTCTCACCCAAACTTGCGGTACTATGGGCCGCTGCTTTCAATTTCCTGGCGGCCTTCTTCCTGGGCACCGCTGTAGCCAAAACCATTGGTAAGGGCATGATCCGTCTGGAAGACGTCAACCAGTACGTGGTATTGGCGGGTCTGTTCGGAGCGATAGTGTGGGACGTACTCACCTGGTGGTGGGGATTGCCGACCTCGTCGTCTCATGCTCTGATTGGAGGTTATGCGGGGGCAGCCATGGTGCACGCCGCGGTTCATACCGGCTTTGGCTCGGCATTTTCGGTCATCATCCCCCAAGGCTGGTACAAGACGCTCATGTTCATCGTGGTCGCGCCAGTCATGGGCATGGTCTTGGGACTGCTGCTTATGACAGCCGTTTATTGGGGCTTTCGGCACAAGCCTCCGCAGCAAGTGGATAGGTGGTTTCGCAAGCTGCAACTGCTTTCGGCTGCAGCCTACAGTCTAGGCCACGGAGGTAACGACGCACAGAAGACGATGGGCATTATCGCGGGTGCACTCTACACCGGAGGCTTGATGACAAAAGCTGACGTGCAGGGGAACTGGGGAAAGCTCCATTGGCCCATTATCTTGTCGGCACACGCCGCGATCGCTTTGGGAACATACTTTGGCGGCTGGCGCATTGTGCACACCATGGGCCAGAAGATCACGAAGTTGAAACCGGTGGGAGGTTTCTGCGCCGAAAGCGCAGGGGCCATAACCCTGTTCGGGACCGCTCTCGCCGGAATACCGGTAAGTACAACTCACACGATCACGGGGGCAATCGTGGGCGTGGGAGCGGTGCACCGTTTATCTGCTGTTCGATGGGGAGTTGCCGGCCGAATCGTGTGGGCTTGGATCATTACGATTCCAGCCTCGGCCCTAATGGCGGGAATAACATTGTTGGTAATGCACCTTTTCCATGCGGGAAGTTAGTGCCGAGTATGACTTCTCGGTACGGGGCCAACGCTTTCGTGGATCAACCCAAGAAACCAAGTCAACGAAAGCTGCGAAGGTAGCCAGCTTGAAACTGGCCCGGGCAGTGGACGGGCTTGACCCCTTACCCAGTAAGGCTGTTCTGCTAGCCGAGATTTCCCGGCGATTCTTGGAGTGGCTGGACGATGTCAGGCTGGAGGACAAAACCAAAACTTACTACCGCGACGGTTGGCGCCTCCTGAAGGCGACAACCATCACCGATATGCGACTGGATCAGATTACAGGAGACACGGTCGAGAGGCTTAAGTTCTCAGGTTCGCCCTCGAACGCTAACTGCGCGTTACGAACCTTGAGAAGGATGCTCCACAAGGCAGACGAATGGAAACTGATTCAATACGCTCCAAAGATCAAACTGATGAAGGAGCCGGGACGGTGCCTCCGGCTTGATGATGAAGCGGAAAAGAAGTTGTTGGCAGCAGCTTCCGAGTGCACGTGGCGGAAGCGCAGCCGGGAACTCTTTCGCGACATCGTCATTTTGATGCGCGATACAGGAATGAGAAACGAAAGAGAACTCTACCGAACGCGCATTGAAAACCTGGATTGGGAAAACCGTCTGATCTTCGTCCCCGACAGCAAGACGGCGGAAGGAAGAAGGCTCGTCCCGATGAGCAAGCGAGTCTTTGAGCTTCTGGAACAACGCTGTAGCTCTCGGTCGGCGGCGTGGGTGGTTTCCGTCCAAACACGCCGTCTCTGGGCATCTGACCTTAATCGGGCACTGGTTTTGCCAGGCCCGTAGGAAGGCCGGTCTCCCCGAACGACTAGTCTTGTTCAGCGCAAGCGCCAAGCGCTTCGACCCGGGTCCCGGCAGACGGATGAAGAGTGAATTGTGGTTGGCGACGAATCAAGCGGTCATGTTTGTTTAGGATCGGCGGCAAATCCGCCTTCCTTCCTTGCCTTCGCCCTCTTTATTCTGGCCTTTGCTGCGGCTTTGGAGGCTTTAATCGCGCTTTCGCGACGTTGTTTTGGTGTGAGTGCTTTCGCACGTGCTAGACCACCTTGTCTGGCTAGCTCGGAACGGACCTTCTTAATGAGTTCCTCGTCCATGCTGCAAATAATACACCCTGCCTGCACGGTGAGAAACTTATTACAAGAAATCAGTTGACACCGTGCCAGCACGGTGACATGATCAGAAACTAAGAAGAGGGCTGAGCAAGTGCTTGCGACACTCACTCGGCCCAACCAGTTCGCCTGATGAGGAGGCGAACGTGGCTGAAACGTATTTTAATGCCCATCATTCTCCGTGTGAGCGGATCCACCACGTAGCTCTATCCTCGCTTTTCCTTCTCCTTCTCCAATGGTCCCAGAAAGGCAGCGACAGAATTTGGCAACATAAGCGTCGGTGACACCAACCCTTGGTCCCGCTTCAATTGTGACAAGCTGAAGTTCTACAGCCGGGCTCGACGCAGAAAGGGGGCCGATTGACGAGCAACAATTCTCAATTCGCACACGGCAGAGAATGGCTCGACCTAAAGGCGCTCACCCAATACGCATCAGTTTCGGAACGGACCATGCGTCAGTGGATTCACCGAGCCGCAAATCCGCTGCCGGCTGTGCGCGTAGGCACCAAGATTCTAGTCCATCGATCCGCATTCGATCAGTGGCTCGAAGGTCACAGATTGGAAACAATCGACGTGAGCTGTATCGTTGACCAAATGGTCTCGGATCTGGTTGGCACGAACTGATGGGTGTAAGGATCAAAAAACGTGGGTCGAAATGGTACGTCTACGTTAACTACCACGGCAAACGTAAAAACCGCTGCGTCGGAACGCGCGAGGCTGCCGAAAGGGTCCGTCGCGAACTCGAGCCCCGCCTGGCACTCGGAGATATTACCTTCCTGACCGAATCCAAGACACAGGTTCCGACCTTCAAAACCTATGTCGAGCAGTGGCTCACGTCCTACGCTGAGACCGAATGCAAGCCCTCAACCCGGAGGAGCTATAAGCAGCTACTTCGAGTTCACGTTACGCCTCGTTTTGGCTCCAAGCTTCTGACAGAGATCAGGCGCGATGAGGTCAAACGGTTCTTGGCCGACCTTTCACAGGTTACTCGTGACGTTAAAGGCCAGCCAGTGCCAAAGTTCTCCAGGAACACCCTGCGGCTGATCGTCTGTGCGCTGCGCACTGTATTGAATCCCGCGGTCGAAGATGGGCACATCGAGAGCAACCCGGCAGCAAAGATCGGGAAATTCGCGAAGAGCGAAAAGCCGGCGCATCAGGCCACTGCTATGACACTCGTCGAGGGTGATGCTTTTCTCTCAGCTGTTCGAGAAGTTTGTCCAGACTGGTATCCGTTCTTCCCACTACGCTTCGATCTGACTTGCGCAAGGGCGAGCTGATCGCTCTGAAATGGGGAGACATCCAGTTCGGAGAAGATCCCGAAGACCTGAACCGATACATTCTCGTCCAGCCCAACTACTCTCAGGGCCGATTCACCAGCCCGAAGAGCAAGAAATCGCGCCGAGTGGACCTCTCAAAGCATCTGCGGAACGTCTTGCTCGAATTGAGGGACAAGCGCATGTTGGAAGCGTTCATATCAGGCCAAACGAGCATCGCCGATGATTTGGTCTTTCCGTCGCAGGCTGGAACCGTCATCAAGCCGGATAACATTGTCCCGCGCTACATGGAGCCGGCGTTAGAAAAGGCAGGTCTGCGACGCTTCCGATTTCATGATTGTCGGTATACCTTTGGAAGTTTGCTCATCCAAGACGGAGCCTCACTTGCTTACGTCAGAGACCAGATGGGCCACAGCTCGATTCAGATCACGGTCGATACCTATGGGCACCCGATTCCAGGCGCAAACATCGCCTGGGTTGACCGCCTGGACAGTGAAACAAGTCTGCATCAATCCGCACCGGAAGCGCACCAACCCCGGAAGATCTCCGAAGCAGAATCCGTGGAAGTAGTTGAAAAAACTTGGCTGCCCCCCAGGGATTCGAACCCCGATATGCTGATCCAGAGTTACACCATATTGGGAAACGATGAACTGGCAACGCCGTGTGAATTCAATTACTTGCAAAAACCAGGCCCGCACGGAAGCACCGTGGCACAGGTATCAAAAAGTCCCGCATTTACGCGTATCGGCTCGAAGCGAATGGCACGTTTTAGGGCACAGTTCGTTTGCACTCGTTCTGGTGCATTTTCGATTTTGGATATGCTGACCGCCGATCAACATTTTGGACGTCAAATGGATTTTTTCGGGAGAACCTATCGCACAAAATCAGCAACCGCGCTGAGTTCTGAAACTTGCGAGTGCCGCTTCCACCGCACACATTTCTTTGGCTGCATCGCCTGTGTTAATGACGTTTCAGGACTGGCCAGAGAATCGGGCTCGCGACCTCTCTCCTGGCACCCCAGAGGATTAGTTTTGAGTAGTGGCTGCCGCCACTTTCCTACCCCGCCTCAACCGAGTCCGCTAGCCTCAAGAATCACGGACGGTACCGAACGAGAAAAGATCGCTTCGGGCGTCTAGTTCCTGTATGAGATGGCAACCGGATCGCTGCCCTTTCCCGGAGAAACCGGTGTCTAGCTCGAGACTCTGACTTCGAAGTTCTTTGCGCCACATCGGGTTGGATAGGCAGCGTTCTTTTCGACTCCCGCGCCTTTATCCTGCCGGCCTTGCCCAGTACAACCGTAGGACTTTGAGCACAAGCGCCCTTGGAAATTTCCCTACAACCGCGCCTCTAACGTCATCCCCTCGATCATCTCGTTCAACGTCCTCTGGGCACTATCCCTCTTCTGCCGTAGGTCTGTCATCTCGCGCTCGAGAGCTTGCACCCGATCCTCCTGCTCGTTCAGTTCCCGGGCATACCGCTCCACCAGCGCTTTCTCTTCTGCACTCCCTTTCAGTGCTTTCATATTTTCTCGCACCCGCTGCTGATCCTCCGTAATCGACGACATTTGTGTCTTGCGCGAAGCGATTTCGGCATCCAGAGCCGCGATGTTGTTCTTCGTCGAGGCGACTCGCCGCAAGGCCTGCTCCACCTCCGGATTGATCATCTTTTGGTTGAGAAAATAATCGATCTGATCGTCAGTCAGGTTCGTAAGCTCGTAACGGTTCGAAAGAGGATGGTATTCCTTAATCGTCAGAGTCGCTGTTTTCTTGGGCTCAACCGTCACACGGAAGCGATGATAGGAAAACGTGCTTTCGGCTGGCTGTTCTCCATCCGCTAGCTTCCAACCGGCTCGTGCCGGATGTTCAATGATCACAGTTCGGGGTGAGGTGTCCCGATTGTGGATCGTGTATGTCCGTTCCTGCCTTTCCTCTGTGCTCTGGGTCATCGCGCCGTGCGTGATCGCAACCCGCATCACGCGTTGTTGCTCGTCTTTCTGCTTGGCATCCACCAGCAGCCCCAGGTCCGCAGCATATGACAGCAACCGTTTCTCACCCGGCTTGATCGGGTCCATAACGCCTTCTCCGGCGAATGCGTCCCCTTCCAGAACGTTGAAGCTGCCGCCGTCTAGTGTGAGACCGCTGGTGTTCTCGAGCCAGAGAGCGCGCAAAGCTCGGTTTTCCGCAGGATTCCAGACCGAGACTTTCTCCGCGTCAAGACGCGCCTGCAGAATCGGCACTAGCGCAGACTGGTTCTTGCGGATGGTGACATGATCCCTGAGCCTGTACTCGAACAGGTCACCGAGATCCTGCGTCTGGGCTACGGTGGTGGCAACTTCAAGGGACTGGGCTGCTGCGAAGGCGTCGAAGCGAGAAACCTGATCCTTGAAAGCTCCCCCACCCGTGCCTGCACCTGAGCCTGACCCAAGAATGCCACCGATAACTCGTCCCGCCTGACCTCCAGCAACTCCCGCGACGGGAGCGACTGGTTTTGGGATGGCAGCCGGAGCGGCGAGCTGCCCGTTGACGACCTCGACTTCTTCCGTCGCGGCTTCATGCGTCTGTGGCGTAAGCATTGCGTTCTGCGGCAAAGGCACCACGGGCCGTCGCGCGTAGTACGGCTGTGAGAGCCCCTGGACAAACGACTGGGGTGCACCCGCCACGAGTGATAGTTGCACATTGTTCCAGTCTTCGCCCACCGTGTTATCGACCACTGCCCAGCCCTGCAACAGTGGCTTGCCTTGGTTCGGAACCACGATACGGTAGGTACTTTTCCATACCGGCACTTCGCTGATATAACTCACCAGCAGGTCGCGTTCCCCATTACCTGCTGTCGAGATCGTCATTCGCCGAACGTCCTGGTCGCGACTGGAAGCCATCAGCTTCATGTACTTGCCGATTTCTTCGTTCAGGTCTTTTTCCACGATTCGCACACTCGTCGCGGGCGTCAGATCAAAGGTGCGCAATTCGCCCATGTCCGTGACGACCGAAACCTGCTGTACCTTGATCTTCTCCTCGCCCTTGCCCGGCATTTCACGTTCATCCACGCTCAAGAGACGTCCGATTGCCAACGCTGGACCGCTGCGCACCTCCAGTCGCGCTCCCCGCAGGGCGCCGAGAAAAGAGGCGGTTGTGGGACTCTCGCCCACCGGCAGCCGCAGTGATTCCAGCCGCCGTTCTAGCGGCGCAGTCGAGTTGTAGCTAACCCCCGTGATGCGGCCCTTCCCGAGATCGAGCACAGTCAGCGACTTCAGCACGTCATTCAGCTGCGCCGTGGTGAAGTCAATATTCATATCCTGGTTGCCTCGCACTTTTCCGGCGTGCTCAAAGTAGCCCACGCCGTTCTTGTAAAGAATCACTCGCGCTACCGGCAGGCGCTCGCCAGACCCGTTCGTTTCACGCGACGACTGAGCCCAAGCCAGCGACACCCCTACGAACACCAACAATGCGATCTTCGACCAGCGCATGGCGCCTCCTTGAAAATCGGGAATACTCCCTCAGATGTAGGGAACGAACCGATTTGCTGCTCTTGCGGCTGAAGAATCCCCGTTGGGTTAGACATCATGAGGTTGGGGACCAGCAAGGAGGTGCGAGACCAACCGGAAATGCAAGGCAATGCCGGGGAAATTTGAACGTCGTAACCCCAAGGAGAGTGGTTAAAAGTCCTGGCCCGTAGTAGCGATAGTGCCCTGTAATCTTCCAGCTGAAAAGGACGTCCTCCATTTTCGGCCGGTTCGACCTCCTTCTCGCCACAAAGCATGCGGAGGCGCTTGAATCCGGTTTTGTAGTGTTTGTAAGTCGGGCTGGTTGAATAGGGGCCGGCTGCCATGCTCGAGAGAATCGTTCGTCCCCAGGAAGTTTTGGTCTGGGGCATCGCAACAACGATCAACACCGGCGAATACTTGTGTTCAGGCTCGGTTGGCTCAACCTTGCCCTTAGGATGTTTGGCGTAGTCCTTCAGGGCGCGCTGATAGCGTTCATTGTCGGCCTCATACGAAGAGATGGGATCCACCAGTTCCACACTAAAATCGCCAGTCTTGAAGCTGTACACTTCCTTCTCCCATGTCCCCCGGCCGGATGCGCGTATTTGATCGGCGGGAAAGTCTTCGATCGGCGGAGTTGGAAGCGGGTGCGGAGAGGGAGCTGACGACGAGGCAAACTTCTGCTTTGCTTCCTGAATTATGGGCTGCGCGACCGCGATTGGGCTGATGCGCAGCCCTTTCCCGCTTGACTGAATAATGCCGACAACTGCGCCGCTGGAATTGAACAACGCAGCGCCTGGGTAAGAGAGTTTGACATCGGAAACGATTTCCTTTTGATCAGCTTTGCTGAGAACACCGGTAGTTAATTTCTTGCTATCGTCTTTGCCGGGATTTTCCACCACGAAGACTCGCTCGCCTTCCACCAGGCGCGCCGGGATCGTTTGAGAGCTCAGCGGCGAGAATCTCGCCGACTTCGGAGGGGTTGACGCGGAGCAGTGCAATGTCTCGTTCTTTATCGCTCGCGAAGACCACGGCAGGCAGGCGACGCCGATCATCCAACTGGGCGGCCAGCTACGTGTTCTTTTCGAGAGGCTTCTGTGTGGTAGGGACGAGTCCAGATGCGTCTATAACTATGGTCAAAAGTGCCGCGGTCCGTCCAGACCGTGACTACAGAACTCTTGACGCGTTTGTACTGGTAGGCGAGTTCATCAACCCGCGCGCCTCGACCGCCTGCGATCGGCGTAACATTGGCATTGGCGTTGCTGAGCTCCAGAGTGTTCTCAGGACGGCTGAGGTCGGCTTCGAAGATGCCGAAGCGAAGCGATCCCGGTACGAAATTTGGAAGTTTGCCGATTTCCTTTTCTCTGAAAGGAGTCTGGAGTTTTCATTTTTGACGCAGAATGCGCCATCCGACTTCGTGATCCTAGAGGAGATGAAAAAGTATGCGGGCGGCCAGTGTGTGGCGCTGCTCCGGTTGCAAGGGAACGTTCGACCACACAGGTGCTCCAACTTATTGCGCTCTTTGCTGGAAGATGCGCTTCCGAAGTGAAAAGGCTGGAAGGTGACGAACGTACGCATTGATCTCATTCGGCAGTGAGTACAGCTAGCGAGAACGTTGGTTAAGCTTGTCCGGGCCCAGCTTTTGGGCAGCGAGTTTCCTGAGCCGCTGGTTGTGCTCGTGAACAGCTCGCAGTTCCCTGATAATCGGTCCGAGTTCGTCATCAGGAGCGCTGACGGACCTTGGCACACAGATCACGAATACGGTCTTCCAAATGACTGCGCATAACCTGGTCCAGGTATCATATGCCTCATGCTGTGGGTTCCGACCTTGCCTACCCCGAGCTGCAGGCTGCTTTCTGGAATTGCTGCCACACGTGAGGGTAGGAGATTGCAGGGAACCAATCTCGGCTTGGGGAGTCATTTTCCCGCTGCTCCGGTGCCCAGCACCGCGCCGTTGCACAGCAACAGATCCGCGAGACGAATCCCCGTCCCAGTATCCCTTTCGACCGTGATCGACTCCGCTACCCTGTGGCCACTCAACACTTCCAGCACGAACCACAGTACGAGCAGGCTAGCCGGAGCCAAGCCGGTCGACGCGCTTCGACCCTGCGCTTCTCCGGTGCGAATGGAAAAGGCCTCGTTGTTGCTTCAATCCAAGCCTGGTCCAGCGGTCGCAACCGACTTGTAGTTCCGAGCGCAACCCTAGATTCAAGCAAAGTCACGGTCTCTACGAAATGTGTGTCGTCGCCGGGATGTTTGGCGCTGGGCCCCACTTCGTTGCCCTTTCCGTGCACCAAACGCCGACATACTATGGCAGGTAGCGGCACGAGGCGAAGGTGCGAGATCAGTTGATTTGGCGGGTTGATGGGCGACAATTAGAACTCACGACCGGGGAAAATGCTTGACGCCGGACAGCGGGCCGAGCGCGCGATCCGGCAACTCTGTGCAGCGTCCGGCAAGTCGTGGCTAAGTGCACTTTTTCCGGCTGTTAACCGGATGGTTGCATGTTCAGCTCCACCGCATAATGTTCTACATAATGTTCTACGACGAAGCACCGTGTGTTTTGTATGTTCAGACCTCCTGAGCTCCGTGAAATCAGGATGACCCGATTTTGAAGACGAGAGCGAGGCGGGTGCCTGGAGAAATGGTCTGCGTCGCGTTGAGTTCCGCCAACAGTTGTTCCATGGCCTGATCGTGAGCCGCCTGGGTGAGCGAAACTGACTCAGCATCATCGACTCGCCATTCTTAGGCGACTCCAACATCAGTACGGCGTGCTTCTTGCCGCGAGACGATACCCACGGCTCTTCAGACAACACCCGTGCGGGCGGGCCAACTTCGCGACCTTTTCCCTCCTTCATGCAATCGACAACCCAGTCACCCAAACGAATGGCTCGAAGGAATCTCGGTCTCTCCCCATATCGAATCCATCGAACCTCGGTAGTAGCAGAATTCTTCAACTTCTTCTTTGCCCTTCGTTCCAACCGTTCCATCGACGCTCTGTCCTTCTCCGAGAGGTCAAGCGAAACCAATCCACCTACGAACCACAACTTTGCTTCGGGCACTCGATGCGACCGATGTTTGGTCGGAACTCTTTCGGCAGCAGGTTTGAATCTAGGAGGGCGGTACTGCTTTATGCACTCGGAAATGTATTTTCCGCCTACAGGTTCCGTACAAAGCTTTTCGAAGAAGTCGTTCGCCCTTTGTACGGCAGCCGGATCGCTTGTCATGATCCCTGCTTCATCAAGGATTTCATTTGAGTTTCGCGAAGCGTTTGCCGAACTAGCGATCAATGTGCGGCCCGCAATCACGAATTTTGCGTGTAGTGATGGTCTGCTGAAGACTGCGACCCCTCGTCTCCGGAGAGTTCTCACAGCGCGTGGGTCAGTAACGCCTTGGCGAACAGCGCCGAGGCTCATATCGACAACAATGGAATCGCCATTTTTCAGCGGAAGCAATTTTGCGCCGTTGCGTCCAAAATAAGCGACGGCTGCACGTACGCCCTTCGTTACTCTGATCCGCTCGCGGATTGTGTCCCACAATTCACGGTTAGCAATGAAACGAGTTCTCACGTTGTTCATCCGAGCTCTATTGAAGGATATGTATTTGTTGTGCGGACAAATACAAGAGTGTCCGCGCCCTAAGACGTTCTCGAAGGGTGTCGAGCATTAGGGGATCGGGAGTTGAATCAAAATGCTCCTCGTAACACCGGTCAACAGGATGGTCTCGCAGTGCGATCAAATGCATCAGGCTCAACCATCTTTGCCTGAGCGAGGAAACCCTTGTTGGACGCATAGTCAGGCAGGTTGATGTTGACGACACTTGCGAAATCTCCTCCGAACTCTCGTTCCTGCGAATTCCGCCCTCGATCTGTTAACGTTTTGGCGCTTCAATCGCGCATTCTGGGCGAAAGTCAAAACGAGCAGCCAGCACGGGAATACAATGGTGGGCAAGTGGGAGGTAGCCGACGTCGTCCGAACTGCCAGTATTGGGCACGATTTTGCACTGCGCTGCGGTCGGCGACCAATCATCAGGCACCCTTGCCTGCCGGTTCCGGTGTGCCGACGTGAACCCACAGGTCGTGGCTCGCGACAGCAATCTGTCCAACTCCGTACAAGCCGAAGGGATCAATAATCACGTCGGTGATTCTCGGATCATCGCGGACATGGGCAACGCGCACAATAATGTAAACCGAATCCGCAGCTTGATGGCACTCACGAGCCTTGTCCCATTCTTTGGCAGTCATCGGAAAGGGTTCACTGCCATCACCTGAGGACGATTTCACCTCAATACAGGAAAGCGGGCGATCCGAACGTCCTGCCAGTCGATTATCGATGTCGCGGTACGAGAAGTCGAATCCAAGCGAATCATTGCCTTCGCCTTCTAGGCCGTATGCGTTACGGTTGCACGAGAGCCAGGCCATCTCATCAAATCCCGGGAGAGAAACACGGAAAAGCTCGTATATGAAGGCTTCACCAATTAGTCCGGCCAGTTCGCGGTCCTTCTTGCTTTCCTGGCTGCCGCCACCGCTCCCACCCCCTCCTCGCTGCCTCTGGGTCTTGCCACTGGGTAAAACGACCTTTCCACGGTTGCCCCGCCCAAGGTCCGGATCAAGCGGATACAGGGCAGCTTTTTCCTTGAGGTGCTGACCGATGCTGCCCGTCGTGCCCCGGAGCAAGTCCTTCGTAGCGTCGTCCTCGGTTCTCTCCTCACCCAGCACCGTGATCCTTCGTTGCGGAGGTGCCGCAGGACCCTCGCGACCTAAATCCTGCAGTTCTTCAAACCGCCCAAGCAGTTCGTTTGCCCGAGCCGGGTCGCGGAAAACTCGCGCATCTGACATTCGTTGAGCTGTCCTGGGGGTTTTGGCCTGCAACACCCGTTGGATGGCCGCAATGACCGTAAAACTATTCGCCCACCAGCCAATCAGCAACATTGCAACCCTTAAATCAGAACGAACGTCCTCCACGCGAATCTGCTCGTCCAATTTAGCGGCCACTGCAGCCGCCACGATCATCAACCCATCAAACCGTTCCTGGGCGTTCCTGCTCCGCTTGCCATCGTCTTCGTCTCGGTACACACGAATATCGCGGGCCGGAGCATCGTCCAGATCAACCGTAGAAAGAGTTATTTTCGCCTTGGCAATGACCGTTGCCAACCGCCGGCGGACAAAATCAACTCCCACAACCGCGGCACTGTCGTTAAGAACGACTTCCATTTGGCGCAAGACCGCTTGGAGTACCTCGCCATCACCTTCAGCCCTGGAAGCGACTTCAATCGGAGGAACAGCGAGCCGGGAGTCTCGTAGGACCGGCTCGAGATCAGTCGGCGACACGGTCGTGGCTCTCGCGACACACGTTTTCAGAATCGCCACGAGTTCAGTCATAGCGTGATTCCATGCTTTGATCTTGTGAGAAAATGACCAGCGTTCCATGCCCAGAGCAACGCGGGCCTCTTGCCACTGTTCCGAGTCGATTTGCGCAGTACGAATGACCGCCAACGATGCGTCCTCCTCGGAACTGCCCAACGACGATGCAAAGGTATCAGCCAAATCGAGACGCCCAAGCCATTCGCAGATCCCGCGGACGCTTCGGGCATGACATTCCATTCCTCTTCAAACAGCTTGGGCTGCTTCCCAAATCGGGTGAACCACAACGCCAACGCTGCCGCTCGCACGTGCTTGAACCGTTCGGTGGAGGATAGATTTATCGCATTTTCAACGTTTTCTCGCTGTGCTGAAGTAATCCGACAACTCATTAGGAACTTGGCGGGGCTATTCCTATCGAGTTCCCTGGCATACGCAGACCACGTATGCTGATAGCTCGGACTGACGAGCATCCACGTCGCTTCTACTTTCTCGGCATCCGAAAGAGCCGCGGACACTTGGAGGAGTCCTGTCTTCCGGTCATAGAAGTACGGGGTCGGGGCACTACCGGGGAAGCTGCCAAAGGCCACCGATGCTCTCTCAAATGTTCGCCACGTCCGCCTGAAGTCATCTCCAGTTGGATCTGTTTCGAGTCGTCCCGTGTACGCAATCAAACAGGCAAGGTCTCCGGCGACGGTGTGCCGTGGAAAACTAATGGATAGCCATTCCAGCAAAGCCACCCGTTTCAAGCTCAGGTCTTCAACGAACCGACTCTCGACATCGGCGAGGCTCGTAAAAGTGACGGATGCCTCCCCGAGTTGGCGTCTCAGTTCGGTAACCATATCCTTGTAGGCACGACGGATGTCCAGCGGCCAACTATAGGCTCCGCCGAAGCCGGGGATAAAACCAGCGCGCACCGGGTCGTCGTTGAAGTAGACAACGGAAATCTGGTCGCCACGAATACCGACGGCCTCCATGTTCCGTTCAAGTCGGGAAACAGAATGACTTCAGGTCCGGTAAGGCTCCTGGTTTCTTGGCGTACACGACCTGCAAATGGCTGAACAGATCCTCGGCAAGCGCGAGTGCTGTTATCCGAGTCTCGGCATCGAAACTATCGACCGCTTTCCCTAGTTGGCCTATTGCATACAATAGGCGGCTGACAGTCGCACTCTGGAGGGTAGTCACTCCAATTCCTTGCAGCAACTTCTCGGCGGCATCGTAGGGTGCCTCGACTTGGTGAAGTAATGCCAGCCGCCGTCGAGCCAAACCACGCTGCTGCCCGTCGAGCAGCCACGCATCAGCCGGCGCGACGTGGCCACGCTGCGTAGGTATTACCTTCCACGAATTCGCGGTAATAGCGTGCACCCACAACGAAGGAACGATTTCGGCATCATCATTTTGCCGGTACTGACGCTCCAAGTAGATCCTTGTCTCCGACTCGTAAGGGCCGGGATTTAGCAACATGAGCTTCACGATGGCTGGCTGACTGGCTTCTCGGTCAAGTCCGTCGATCCAGGTCGTAGAGCGAAAATCGAACTTCTGGCGGCTAGCCGTCTTTGTGCTGCGATGTCGCGTGGCATCAAGGTAGGAAGCCCAGAACTTAGCGGCCTGCTGGATTGGGCATGTTGTGGAGTCGATTGTGAGCTCCGAGTAGCTCGCGCTGATGAAAGGTGCCGGTCGGAAACCCTGTCGGGATTTGATCACCTTCGGCGATCTGCTAACGCCTAGAAGCTCCAATGCACCGATCCAGGCGTTGCGCTCTTCATCGCACACACCGAAGTCAATTGAGAATTGCGGCCAGGGAACAAGGAGACGGGTTGGCTTGTGACCGTACGCCTCCAGTAAGAGTGAATCGACCTGAGTCTCAAGCCATCCAGAGCCAAAGTAGGTCGCGCTCGGCGTAACCCATGTCCAGGCGCCGCTAGCACCAACAACCGGCACGCGAAGTGCATCCTTCGTTAGTCTCTCTCGTCCACTCTCTGAAAGTGCCCAAAGCCATTGGACAGCCTGGCGTAAGAGCCTTATGCCGTTCTGTGTCCCTGCATCGCCCTCCTGCAATTCCTGCATGAGCGGGCCGACTGCGTCATTGATTAGGTGATCAAGTCGTGGGCTTCTGACCAGTCCGCGCCCGGTATCGGGCGCCGCTGTGTCGTCAAGAAACCTCAGCGACTGCGCAAGCTCACCCGGTAGCTCAGCGATCACGCTGTCTTCATCAACCAAAGACTCTCCCGATCGTCGCGGAAATGGCGGCAGGAATACACGTTCCGCAGCCTTTGCAAGGGCGTCCGAGCCTACTGGCAGAATTTGCTGATCAGATAGCTGTTCCGGCGTGAAGCGGCCGACGACCCAACTTAGAAATCTTTCCCAGAACTCAGGACCATCATGCCGGTGAACCTTGGCGGAATGCTCCATGATCGAAACCTTTTGTCTGTTTCGATCCAGCAAGAGGCCGGCAATCTTGAGCGAATCGGTCCTGCTGCCGACGAGAGACCCCATCAGCGCCCTCGCATTCCGCGTCAGTACTGCCTCTGGGAGGGTCAAACCGAAGCTGCTCCATCCTGCCGTCTGCGGCATCATTAGTAGAAGCGCATCCACATCTGCCGGATCCGGCAGGACCGTGCCTGCGGGGGTCTGAAATGTCTTGGCGTCGCACGATAAGACAACTTCACCATTTACCTGCCCTTCCGTGGCGTAGAGGACGTCTGCAAGCGGGCCCTCACCTCGTTCAAACACAAGTGTGGCAGTGCGGCGAATGCGGACATTAGCATCGGCCTTGAGGTCTGCTACCAATGCGTCGTGTAGCCTGACGGCTTCTGCGAAGAGAATCTTGTTGTAGCTGTTGTCGAGCAGGTCAATGCCCGTTCTTGAAATCGTCCCGTGGAAATGAGCATTAATCCATGCCGGCGTCCCAGTCGGATCTTTGGTGGGCAGACCAATGCGGACACGGCCGCGCACACCAAGAAGTAAGGAACCGTCGGGTGCAACTTTTTTCGGAAGAGGTACCGCAACGCCAATCGGGGAGCTGTGCACTCTTTCCCAGTTCGCACCGGGGAGCTTGCTTGCTTCACTATTGATGCGTTCGGCCTCGATTGATGCCTGCTCTTCGCTAACGACATCAGCCACACCCATCCGACGTTGTATGACCCGCCAGGCTCTCTTATCAAGAACAGTACCATCCTGCTGCACCGCTGTGACTACGGTAGTGAGGTCGCCAAAACCATCGACCCGCCGGCGGCGGCAAACCCGGCGCTTGATTGTGCGAGTGAATCCCCGCACGTGGTCAACCACCCGAATCGTTGAGATGGATGGCAGAAAGAGGATCGCTGCCCCAGCCTCTGCGAAGAGCTCATCGATCGCATGCTCAACCGTCTCCGCAGTACCTGGCGTCTTCCGGAGCGGCAACACCACCAACGTCTGCCCAGCTGGGCAATCGGAGATCTCAGAAACGCGGTTAGCCAAGTCACTCAGGGAGAGCGGAAGGGGAAACTTAAAAGGCGCTGCGGCTTTGATCTCCTCCAACACCTGCTCCACGGTGAACGTCACGTCTCCTGCTTGCAGACCGCCCATTTGCTCGGTGACCATCAGGCGCGCAGCGTTCTCAAATTCCGCGCAAGCGAAGGGTGTCAGCGAGAGCTTGAACATCAGGCCATCAGCATCGGCATACGATCCGGCTGTGGACGGCGAACTGTATATCTCCGGGGATTCGGACACCTGAAACACAGACTTGAAGCCGATGCCTTTGTTTCCAATTGCGTCCTGCGGATTCTTGGTACTCAAACCAAGCGAGGTGATCGAGCGAAGCCCCTTATCGTCGAACGGAGTGCCCTCGTTGGCTATCGCCACGAACTCACTGGCACGGACAATAGTCACAGAACTGTCCCGCAACCCACCGTCAGCAGCCTGATCGCTGGCGTTTTGCAAGAGCTCCACGATGAATCGACCGTGATAATCCGCGCCGATTTGTGCTGCGATGTTCGCGACTTCGCGGTGTTCCGTTTCACCGGCTCGGACGATTCCAACAATAGCCATCACCCGGCTCTTCCAGAGCCTCATCAAGTTGCTCATGCTATTCAGGACGGTTGCTGCGACTTCTGAGCTATTGGCTTGCAGGTCCTCTTCTAGGCGTTCCATACGTTTTTCTCGGCACTTCGGTGATAACCAATATTCTCGTTCCACTACTCAGCGTGCTGATCGGTTCAGACTGTCCGAGCGATTTCTAGATAGCGGCAAAGCGCATTGGCAAGCTCGATCTGGCGCGGGGTCTTGCACTGCACTTGGCACAGCGCCGGGCTGGCGACGATCACAGCCACACACCGGGCACGCGAGACGGCGACATTCAGGCGGTTCAGGCTGTACAGGAACTCCATTCCCCTTGGAGCGTCCTCGAGCGTCGAGGTCGCCATCGAGTACAGGACAACGGGCGCTTCCTGCCCTTGGAACTTGTCCACGGTTCCCACCCTCGCCCCTGCGGGAAGTCTTTCGATCAGTGCCGCGACCTGCGCGTTGTAAGGAGCGACAACGAGGATGTCCTGAAGCCCAAGAGCATTGGTCTTTCCTTCTTTGTTTGTCCAAGTAGTCTTGGTTCGCAGCAGCCCATCGACCAAAGCGCCCACGCGTTCCACCTCTTCCGGCGACTCGTTCTGGTTCCCACTGTGCGCGACACGGTTCGTTCGGAGACCCCGATTCCGAGCTTTTGCAGTTCGCCATGAATCCGTGGTGCTCGTCACAGGGGATTGGCTTGGGCTAACGTTCGGATCAATGTGCGAATCTCAACGCTGACGGGAGACCGGCCTGTTCTTCCGGATCTCTTGGAAAGCTGCGCCCAGTGCCGCCGGAATCGCTCGCGCTGCCAGCGGACTACCGTATCGGGATGAACAATGAGCAAGGCTCGTCGCCAGTCCTTCTACACCTCCGAGAGCCCGATCCAGAACCAGCGGTCACGCCTGACTAATCGTGGACGGCTTCGCTTGCGCTTATAAATGGATAGCTGCTGGCGCAGCGAGGTTCTCCAGGCCGCCAGCAGTTTCGCTGACCCGGTTGCCATCGCCATCGTAGACAAGTGCTACACCTTTGTTACGTGGCCAGCTGTTTGCGAATACGTTCAAGTTCGGCTCCGTACTCACGCAAAAGAACTGCGGCATAGCTATCTTGCTCTCGCAGCATTCCCAACAGAAGATGCTCGGGGGCTATATGCTCGCTTCGGAGCATTGTCGCTTCCTCGTCGGCAAAGCTGAGCACTCGCTTGCATTGCTCAGATAACGGCGGGAATTCTTTCGTTGCAACAATTTTTCCGCTTAGATCAATGGTGCTGCCTGGGGTGAAATGCTCTTCTAGCTTTTTGTAAACTGTGTCCTTTGACTCTGCAAAGGGAAAGAATAGTTTGAAATGATCCCTTCCTTCCCGCACGATTGCTATGAGGATGTGCTCAGACTCAACCACAGGGGAACTCACGCAGCTGGCAAAATGTCTCGCGAAAAAAATCAAGCGATCGGCCCTGACTGTGTAGCGTCCGAAAACCTCCTCTCTGCTGCGATCTGGTCCTAGTTTAGGCACATCCGCCATCATCTTGTGGAGTTTCTCTATTTCACGGCGCATCCGCTCCTCTTTTGGCGGAGCTTGGTGGGGATGAGTGAGCAATTCCTCGCGGATTCGATCGACATCGGCCCCACGCTCCCGAAGCGTGCGAGCTGCTACTGAATTCTCTTCACGCAGCAGGCCGAGGAGAAGATGCTCGATGCCAACCCTCTGTGGGGACATCCGAATTGCCTCTTCGGCAGCGAATAAAAAAACCCGCTTGCTTTCGCTGCTGAATGGTATGTCGGCAAGGAGATCTGCGCCAGACGTGGACACTCCATTCGTGACCTCGTTTTCAAGAGTGTTTTCGCTAACCGGAAGGCTCAGAAATCGGTTTAAGAGCTCAACGTTCTCGCGCGCTATACCCAGCAATAGATGCACACCTTCAAGTGCATCCGAACCGAGCTGACGGGCTGTTGCGCGCGCAAAGAATACGGAACGCCTCGCCTCAGGAGTGTATTCATCAAAAACATCGGTCTTGAAATCCATTTTTGTAGTCTAGAAAACAACTTGGGACAGACAATACCGTTCCATCAGCTCGATTTCCCATACAGGGGCATCTGGGTTCTCCACCGCGTAAACCGCAGCAGCTCCCAGACAGAACGCCGCCGCGTCCGCCTTCGCCATCTTCACTCTGGCATACGTGTTAACTATATCCTCGAAAGCAACTCCTGCCCAATCTTCAATGAAACCTCGCCCACTCGGATCGACCCGGTTAACTGGGTTGTTTGCTGTATACGCATACTTGTGCAACGTCGCCGGATCGAAGATGTTTTCCACCTGCGATGCGCGGATTGCACAACAGCTCTCTTTGCCCGGGTCCATGGTCTCGAACCTGCCGGTTGCCGGGTTGAAGTAGCGCGCCCGGAGGTAGTAGAGGCCGAGCGGGCCGTCGTACTGCTCGCCGCTGTAGAGGAAATTGTTCGGCGTGGTGCCGGTGGTGGTGATGGGCATTCCGAAGGCGTCGTAAGTTGTTTAAGAAGAAGGATTCCCAATTCTTTTGGTTCGATTTCAAGGTGCGCGGCAAGCGCTACCGGGGATCGACCAAAGAAACGAACGAGAAGCGAGCCGCTAAGATTGCGGCTCTCAAATTGGCCCAAGCGCTTGAGGGAAGCGATCCGCTGAACAAGAAGGCTCCGGTTCTGGCGGATTTCGCGAAGCAATTCACCGAGTGGCTGGAAACCGCTCGGCTGGAAGCGGAAACCCGGCGCTATTACCTGAACGGGTGGAGGCTCTTGCAAAAGACGGCCATCACGAAAGCAAAGCTCGACGCAATCACAGCAGATATGGTCGAAGCGTTGCGTTTCGAGGGTTCGCCAGCCAACGGCAACAATGCGCTACGAACGCTGCGGCGCATGTTGAACAAGGCGCGGGAGTGGAAGATCATTCGCGACGTTCTGCGATTCCGACTCTTCAAAGAAGAGGGTCGGGGTCTCAGGCTCGATGATGAGGCGGAGCGCAAACTGCTTGCTGTGGCTGAGCAGCCGCTCAAGGACATCATCGTGGTAATGCGCGATACGGGAATGAGAAATGGACGCGAGCTTTACCGGATGCGCATTGAGAACCTCGACTGGAACAATCGCGTGATCTTCAACCCGAGCAGCAAAACGAAGAAAGGTCGCCGCTTCATTCCGATGAGTGACCGCGTGCTCAACATCCTGCTGGTTCGCTGTGCTGGCCGAAAGGAAGGCTGGGTGTTCCAGTCCCGCTACAAAGGCAAGCACATTGGTGCCGCGTTTGTGAACCGGCAATGGGTGAAAGCGCGCAAGAAAGCAGGACTGCCGGAAGATCTGGTCCTGTACTGTGCGCGGCATGATTTCGGCACGTATGTGTTGCAGAGGACCGGTAACATCGCCGTGGTCATGAACACCATGGGTCACTCGGACGTGAAAACAGCGATGACGTACCAGCACCCGGAATTGAACATCGTGCGCGAGGCGATTAATGCGCGCAATGTTCCCGATGGGTTATGGCACGTTTTGGGGCACAGGTCGAAAACGACCGGCAGGGTGAACTAGCAAGTGATTGAAAAGATTGGCTGCCCCCCAGGGATTCGAACCCCGATATGCTGATCCAGAGTCAGCTGTCCTGCCGTTGAACGAGGGGGCAGCACCGTGTGGCTGGAACCTGCGGTATTACAGGCCTTTCTGATTTTATGGGCTTGCCTGGATTATGGTCAACCGAATCGTCGGCGCGAGGGCAACTCCAGTCCCTTCCTATCCATCTACCAGTAGCTGAACCATACGAGAGGTCGAATATGAGTACACAAACTGTTCCCACCGGCAACAAGTGCGCTCATCCGGCGTGCAACTGTCCCGTGGAACCGGGACAAGAATTTTGCAGCAGCGCCTGCGAGCGGGCGCCGGATAAAGCCTTGGCGGGAACTGAGTGCCATTGCAATCACCAGTCCTGCGCGTTGGCGGCCTGAAGGACGAGACTTCGGCCTACTTCACTTCAGCTGCCCGATAAATACTACGCGTGTATCTCTCATTGTCGATTGTTGATTTTTGATTGTCGATTGCGAACGGCTGCTTTCTCAATCAGAAATAATCAGAAATCAACAATCAACAATCGAAAAATCAATAATTTCCCTCCTCCCGCGCTAAAATTCGAACGTATTTCCGTTTGGGAGGCAGCGATCATGGTTACTGCCATTGACAGCATTGCTCAAATTACCGACTACAGCGAGATCGCGCGGCGGCCGCTCGAGACTGAGCACTGTGCTCTGATCGTCGTGGATATTCAGGAGAAACTGCTTCCTCCCATTTTCCAGAAGGAGCAATTGATTCGGAACTCCCAATTGCTGATTCGGCTGGCCGGGAACCTGAAGATGCCGACGATTGCGACCACCCAATACTCCAAAGGCTTGGGAAAAATTGTGCCGGAAATCTCTTCCCTGCTGTCGTCAGCGGAAATGATCGACAAGTTGCAGTTCTCTTGCTTTGGCAGCGACGTGTTCTGCTCGATGCTCAAGCGCCTGCCCGGCAATCGCAATACTCTGTTGCTGTGCGGGATGGAAACGCACATTTGCGTGATGCAGACTGCTTTGGGAGCACTACGTGAAGGCTACCTGGTGCATGTGGCTTCGGACGCGGTCAGTTCGCGGGCGGAGTGGAACTGGAAGGTTGGCCTGGCGCGGATGCGAGCCGCGGGCGCGGTCATCTCGTCGACAGAGATGATTCTTTATGAGTTGCTGCGGTCTTCCGGGAGCCCGGCATTCAAGGAGGTGTTGCCGTTTTTGAAGGGTTGAACGGCGGGAGGCTCGATGGATTGTGCTGTCGTCCCGACGGGACTAGTTCCAATATCCGACTTGACCAAGCGCTGGACTATTTTCACGATACCCCTCCGGGGTGGTTTTTGGCAGCTTTGTGTAGCCCTTCCCGCTTTGTAGGTAGGGCGCGCGTCTAGGCTCCGCTTGGCGAGAATCTCCCAGAGTCACTTTACCTAATGCTTGGCAAACCGGCTTCAGCCGATGAGGAATCTGTTGTTTTCGCTGCATGAGCATGAGGAAGAAAAGCAGATTCCTCGCTCCGCTTGACAGGGGAAAACAGGAATGACAAGGGAGGAGAAGCGGGAATCACAATAAGTTCTCGGTGGCGGGGTGGCCCAGGGAGCTCGATTGTCACGTTCTTCAGTTTTTCTGTCGTCCCTCAGGGACTGGTTCCAATATCTCAATCTTACCCACGGCTCACGCCGTGGGCTTTATTCTGGCGCCGCTTCGCGGCTTGGACAGCGGCTGAAGCCGCACATATTTCTTGAATGACTTGCGGCACGTCCAGAGACGTGCCCTCATACGAATCTCGTTAGCAAGGTGTCGAGTCGCGCCTCCCATCGCGCGGCTATTTGGCGACGAGTTTCAAAACCGAGCCGCCATAGTCCAACACGTACAACTCACCCGACGGGTCCTGGCCGAAGGAGCTGATGTTGCGGCCTGTGGAGAGCAGGCGCGTACGCGTCCAGGTTCCCGGTGGGCTTTCGGTCAAGTTCCAAATCGTTCCGCTGCCGAAGTCGCTCAGCAGGTATGTGCCGGCCAGCTGCGGTATGGCGGTGCCATGATAGACATAGCCGCCGATCACGGCGTCACCTTCGGTGTGATCATATTCGGCAATGGGAAGGATCAGGCCATTCATGTTGCAGCCGGTGGCGGGATTGAAACAATGCAGCCCCTCCATGATGTTCCATCCGAAGTCGCCGCCTTTTTGCAGAATATCTACTTCTTCGTAGTGGTCCTGGCCGACGTCAGCACAAAACAGGCGGCTGGTCGAACGATCAAAGGAAAAGCGCCAGGGGTTGCGTAGACCATAGGCCCAAATCTCCGGCAACCCGCCTCCGGCGGCGAAGGGGTTGTCGGGAGGAATGGCATACGCTAGCCCAGAGCTGGTGTGATCGACGTCGATACGGAGCATCTTGCCCAGCATGGTTTGCAGGCTCTGGCCATTTCTGAGGGGATCGCCGCCACTGCCTCCATCGCCCAGACCGATGTACAAGAACCCATCCGGCCCGAAAACCAACTGCCCTCCTTTATGGTTGGGAAAAGGTTGGACGACGGTGAACAGGATCCGTTCCGTGGTTGCATCGGCGAGGTTCGGATTGATTGCCGAGGCTTGGAATTCGGAGATCACGGTCTGCATCTGTCCGCCCGAAACCCGGTCGTAGTTCACGTAGAAGCGGCGATTCTGGCTATAGCTCGGGTGAAAGGCGAGGCCCAGGAGACCTTTCTCGCCACCGAAATCCACCTGGCTGGTGATGTCTAAAAAAGGAGTAGCGAGGAGAGCGCCATTACTGATGATCCGAATCGTGCCCGGCTGCTCAACGACGAAGAAGCGGCCTGTATTGTCGGAGGGCACCTGTAGGTCGACGGGGCTGCCGAGGCCTGAGACAACCGTAGTCAGGGAAAGCGTCAGCGGCGGAGGGGGTGTCGTGCCGCAGCTACACAGGAGGACCAGGCCAGCCGCAGTCAGGACCACGACGAGCAGAAGAGAGACGGGCCGTGCAGGCATGCGCTACCTCTTGTCAGTGAACTTGACGAAACGGCGGGAAATAGACGTATTCTACTATCCTCACTCCTCTTTCTTCTTCACCCTCACCACCGTGATTTTGGCAAAGCCTTCCTCGAAGGTGGGTGGGCGCAGCTTGGAGGACATGCGCTGCATCACGTCTTCGGGAACCACGCGGTCGCGGCGCTGGTTGCGGTCCATGCAGACTTCTACCGGGACGTCAAAGAAGACGGCGTGGACCTCGTAGCCGTAATCGCGCGCCATCTTGATCCAGGTGTGCCGCTCGTGGGGGGAGAGATTGGTAGCGTCAACATAGTTCAAGGGACGGCGGGCGATCAGACGCGCTTTCAACATCGAGCGAAGATTGGAGAACACCAGGTCCTGAAAACGCTGCTCAGTGGCATCGTCGAAAAGCAAGGTGCGCAGCAGGTCGCTGGAGAGGGGCGTGATGTTGTGACGCTTGAACCACGAACTCTTGCCTGAGCCTGGCAGGCCGATGGCCAGTACGACGACACCTTTGGGAGCGCGCGGCGCCGCGGGCGTTACCGGCCGGGTAGGAGCAGGCTGAACTCCTGCCGGCTCGGCTTCGCGGATGAGCGTAGGCTGCAACGGGGTGGCTGGCCGCTGGAGTTTGGCTTCGCTACGGGCGCGGCCTCCTCGTCCTCGGCGCCGTCGCCGGCGGGACGCGGCTTGTCCGGTTGGCTGGGCGGATGGTCGATCGGCTGGCGCGGGCTGCATCGTCTCCGGCTCTGTCGAGGGCTCGGGCTGTAATTGCGTTTCGGGCTGGCTGATTTCAGGTTCAGGAGCGGCTTCCGCTTCGAAGTACGCCGGCTGCAACGGTTCCTGGACAGAATCGGAGGCTTGTGGTTGTTCTTGCGTCTTCTGCTTGCGGCGCTTCAGGCGATCACGCATCCACTTGCGCATGACTGGCTTGTAACACACCTGCGTGGTGTTGGGCAATGTGTGTAACTCGGGAGGAGTTTGAGCCTGAAATAAGGAAAGACGGCAAGCCGCGCCCTACCCGATAGAATGGCTTCATGTCCAGCACGATTCCCGCCGAACTTAAGAACCAGAAATACATTTTGCTTACCACGTTTCGCAAAAATGGGGTTCCCGTAAGAACGCCGGTATGGTTCGCTGAGCAGGATGGCAAATTGTATGTGTTTACGAATCCGACGTCAGGCAAAGTGAAACGGACTCGGAATAATCCCGAGGTCCGCATTGCCCCCTCGACCATTCGCGGCAAAGTAACGGGGCCGGAATTTGCAGCGAAGGCAACGATTCTCCCGCCCGAAGAGTGGCCCGCTGCGCGGCGAATGATGGAGCGGAAATATTGGTTGATGCGAGCGCCGTTTCTGTGGAGCAAGGACAGTATCTTTATAGAGCTGGAATTGGAGTAAGCTGAGATCATCAGTTGTGCACGCGAGACGACATAGTGAATAGTGAATAGGGATGACTGGATGGTCGGGAACATCAACTGGCCACTGACACAACTGATATGACACAACTGATACACTGGCCACTATCCACTGCACCTGCTAACATCAATTGTTTGCCCCGGACAACCGGAACAAATCTGATCCTGTTCTCATAATTACGGAGGCACTATGGCCATCAAAGTAGGTATCAATGGGTTCGGCCGTATTGGACGCAACATTTTCCGGACCGCCATCAACGATTCCAATCTCGAGTTTGTAGCGGTTAACGATCTAACCGATCCCAAAACGCTGGCTCATCTTCTTAAATACGATTCCATCCTGGGCAACCTGCCGCACAACATCAGCGCCGGACAGGACTGCATCAAGGTGGACAACAAGAGCATCCGCGTGTTTGCCCAGAAAGACCCCGCCCAGCTGGATTGGGCTTCGGTAGGGGCACAGGTGGTGATCGAGTCTACGGGCCGCTTCACCGATGCTAACGACGCCAAGAAGCACATGCGCGGGCCGGTGAAGAAGATCATCATCACGGCTCCGGCGAAGAACGAGGACGTCACCATCGTGCTGGGGGTCAACCAGGACAAATACGATCCCGCCAAGCACCATATCGTTTCCAACGCCTCTTGCACGACGAACTGCCTGGCTCCGATTGCCAAGGTCGTGCACGACAACTTCAAAATCGTCAGCGGCACCATGACGACCATTCACTCGTATACCAATGACCAGGTGATTCTCGACTTCCCCCACAAAGATCTGCGGCGAGCGCGGGCAGCGGCGGTGTCGATGATTCCGACTTCTACAGGAGCAGCCAAGGCGCTGCATCTGGTGATTCCCGAGCTTAAAGGCAAGCTGGATGGCTTTGCCATGCGCGTGCCTACGCCGAACGTTTCGGTGGTCGATTTGGTGGCCTTCGTCGAGAAAAAGACTTCCGCGGAGGAGGTCAATGCCGCTATGAAGAAAGCGAGTGACAGCGGCCCTCTGAAGGGCTATCTGGGATACGAGCAGGACGAGCTGGTTTCAGCGGATTTCAAAGGCGATTCGCGGTCTTCGATTGTCGACGCTCCTATGACTCGCGTGGTGGGCGGGAATTGCATCAAGGTAATCTCCTGGTATGACAACGAATGGGGATACTCCTGCCGCGTACGCGACCTGATCAATTACATCGGCGGTAAGGGTCTGTAATTCTGTAGCGCCGTCCGGTCCGCAGGGCGAGAGCAGGAAAGCCTCGCGACAACCGGCAAGATGCGGACGCTACCTTGAGGACCAGCCATGTCCAAGCTTTCCATTCGAGAGCTTCCGCTCAACGACCACCGAGTTTTCATGCGGGTGGATTTCAACGTGCCACTGGATGACGACGGGCGCGTCATGGATGACACCCGCATCCGTGAGACCTTGCCGACCATCGAGTACGCGTTACGGCACGGGGCGCGGCTGATCGTGGCTTCTCACCTCGGGAGGCCGAAGGGCAAACCGAATCCAAAAATGAGTTTGAAGCCGGTGGCTGAGCGCCTGCGCATGTTGCTGGATAAAGAACTGGCGCGGGGGGAAAACGTCGGCTTCTGTCCGGATTGCATTGGCCTCGAAGCCGAAGAGATGGCCGGCAAGCTGGAGAAAGGCCAGACACTTCTGCTGGAGAATCTTCGTTTCCATGCGGAAGAAGAAGCAAACGACGAGAAGTTTTCTAAACAACTTGCTCATTTAGCCGATTACTACGTCAACGACGCCTTTGGGACGGCGCATCGGGCGCACGCTTCCACGGTCGGTATCACGAAGTTCGTTCAGAAATCCGCGGCCGGCCTGCTGATGGAGAAGGAACTCCAGTACCTGGGCCGGGCACTGCACAATCCGGAGCATCCGTTCGTCGCGATTCTGGGCGGGGCCAAGGTGAGCGACAAGATTGGTGTGATTCAAAATCTGATGACTAAGGTCGACGCCCTGATTATCGGCGGCGGCATGGCTTATACCTTTCTTGAGGCTAAAGGCGAGCAGGTTGGGAAATCGCTGGTGGAGGCTGACAAGGTTCCGCTCGCCAAACAACTTTTGGAGCAGGCGAAATCCCGCAAGATGAAATTTCTGTTGCCTGTGGATCACGTGGTGGCGGAAAAGCCGGATGTGAATGCGGTGGTTAAAACCGTCACGCATATTGCTGATCACCTGATGGCGCTCGACATAGGACCTAAGACGATAGAGGTGTTTGCGGAAGAAATCTCCACGTCGCGAACAATTGTGTGGAACGGGCCGATGGGGGTGTTCGAGGTTCCGCCGTTCGCCAAGGGGACATTCAAAATCGCGGCCGCGATTGCCGACAACGGAGGTGCGACGTCGATTGTGGGAGGCGGGGATTCGGTGGCAGCAGTGCACGCTTCCGGATTGGCCGACAAAATGACCCACATCTCCACCGGCGGCGGAGCTTCGCTCGAGTTTCTGGAAGGCAAGAAGCTGCCCGGAGTGGAAGCACTCACGGACAAGAAGTGACGTGGTGAGCCACATCGCAATTCGCCTGCTGCTGAACGGGGGCAAGACGGTTGAGTTCCATGGTCCGGCGGACATCACCAAGGAAACCACGGACGCGATCGTGAATGCCGCCAACTCGTCTCTGCTGGGCGGAGGCGGGGTGGACGGCGCGATTCACCGCGCGGGAGGACCGGCAATCCTGGCCGAATGCAAGAGAATTGTTGCCGAAATCGGCCGCTTACCTGCCGGGAAAGCTGTAATCACCACGGGCGGGCGGTTGCCGGCTAAATATGTAGTCCACACTGTTGGCCCGGTTTATGGAGGCGGCGGTCGTGGCGAGGCAAAGACTCTGGCAAGCTGCCATCGAGAATCGATTCGCGTGGCAGATGAACATGCCGTCAAATCGCTGGCCTTCCCTGCTATTTCGACCGGCGCTTATGGCTACCCAGTCCACGAAGCCGCGCCACTTGCGCTGACCGCGGTGCTTGAAACCATGCCTTCGAGTACGCACGTCTGCGTGGTTCGATTTGTTCTTTTCGACATAACCACACTGCGCTCTTACATCCGTGCCGCAGAAAAACTGCATGAGCAAAATCCATCTTCTTACCAGATCGAAAAGAGTTCTCAATGAGAAAGAATCTGATTGCCGCCAACTGGAAGATGTATAAGACTCCCGACCAAACCTGCGCCTTCTTTCGTGAGTTCCTGCCGATGGTGGCGGGGCATGATCGGGACGAGGTAGCCGTTTTTCCGCCTTTTATTGATCTGCCGGCGGCGGCGGAGGCGGCAAAAGGGTCGAATGTCTCAGTTGGGGGACAAGATCTTTACTGGGAAAAAGAAGGAGCCTTTACCGGGGAAATTTCGCCGGCCATGCTGCTGTCGTTGGGCTGCACGCATGTAATCATCGGGCACTCGGAACGGCGGCAGTATTTTGGGGAGACTGACGACACCGTGAATCTCAAGCTCAAAGCGGCGCTGGAGGCGGGGCTCACGCCCATTGTCTGCGTTGGTGAAGTGCTGGAAGAGCGGGAGGCGGGATTGACCGATGATGTCCTGCGGCGGCAGTGCGTGCGCGCTTTCCATAAGCTTTCCGGCAAGAAAGCGTCAAAGCTGGTGATTGCTTATGAGCCGGTATGGGCGATCGGCACCGGAAAAACGGCCACACCACAAATCGCGGCGGAGGCCCATGCGCTGATCCGCGGAGAAGTCGCCAAGGCACTGGGGGATTCTCTGGCAACCAATGTCAGGATTCTCTACGGCGGCTCGGTTAAGCCCGAGAATGCCAAAGCGCTCATGGCCGAAGAGGAAATCGACGGGGCGCTGGTCGGGGGAGCAAGCCTGGATCCGAAGTCGTTTACAGCGATCGTGAAGTACTAAGAATTGTCGAGGGTGGGTATCCCCTTGACTCAGGTAGCCCCCCTACAGATTGTGGTTTGCCTTTAGCTTTCCCGGAGATTGGGTGGACGATCTTGTGATAAGTGACGGGATCGACAGCCACTGCTTGCTGCGCGAGGGAAAAGAAGAGCTTGCCTCGACTTTTTGAGCGCCGACGATTGAACCGAAACGTGAACTCATCCAGATAGTAATCGAGATGCTTATGACTGACCGCTCCCTGGTGGGTTCCGATCAGCCAGCGTTTGAGCCGGGAGATCACGCGGTGAACCCGTGGCATCAGCTCCGATGGAGTCTTCTTTTCTTCCCTTTGAGAAACGTGACCTCGTGCTCGCAGCCTTTGCTCTCCAAGGGCAGGTACCCCAACCAGCCATCAGTGTGGAGGACGCTGCCAGGTACGCTCGACACGCCTCTTCGCTGGCGAAGTTCGCCTCCAACTCCATCATCATGTTGACGGTGAGGTCGGCGGCGTAGGTCCCGCCGGTGAGTTGACCGGATGCAGGCTGGGAACTCGACCCTATCTCCTCGAACAGCTTGACGAAACTGCCAGCTCCGAACTGTACACCATAGACCTGCCCGAGGCGTGTTGGAGTTGACGTTATTCATCTGGGTGCCGTTGACGACTAGGTTCTTCGGTCCTCACGAGAAATCCGTTTTCGGTCTCGTTTGCCACGCCCGCGACCAATCCAGCGGAATGAGCAGGCCGGTCCGTCGCAGCTACCCGTGGAGAGGGAGCCCGGCATAACCGCCGGGCTCTCTTTATTGTGTGCCGAGCATGTGCGTCAGCTCGAGGGTGGAAGTTTGCACCCGTGCTGCCAAAATATCGGCACCTCCTATTGAACGCACCTGTCATTTTCCTACCTGTCATTTTCCTATTGACACTCCCTACCTTCGGGAGGACAATCCGCCCGAATCGCCTCTCCGAAGAGCTGTTCCCAACCGTTCGGAAGTGCAGCAGCACCCTGAGGCGACAGTTTACTGAGCCCCGGTCAGGGACCTAACCCACGCGGTAAGTCAAATTAGAAGTCTTGCGCGCCCGAACTCCGTCGCTGCGTCCAAAATTCAGTCGTATGGAGCCTCACATGAAATCACTACTTCCCGTTCCCTGTAGCGCATCGATATTCCGCCCCGGTTTGCTTCACACAGCTTTCTTGACTTTCATTGCCACCGCGCTCCTCGCGACGCCAACGCTCAGCAACGCGCAGAATCCGCAGCAGCCGACTGCGAGGGTCGCCAAACCGCCGCAAAGAGTGGATGCCGATACATCGACGAAGGCGGGAAACGGCATTCATAAACCTACAGATCCGAAAACCAACCCGCTTCCGAACACCAGACGTCGCATCGTCGTGAAACAGCAGGCCCAGTTCGGCATCGCTGCACGCAGCGAAATGTCCGACAAGGACGGAACGGCCGAAGATCCCGACGCGGCGGCAGAGGAGGCGTATCAGGATACTGCCTATCCGAGCCCCTACATCCCGTTCCAGTTGACGGTGAACGCGCAGACAGCTTGGACCAAGCTCAAGTCACAGCAGAACAAGAATACGGTGGGCACCTGGACCCTTGCGGGCCCGAGCACGGCGAATTTCCCTGCCGTTCTGACCTTTAGCGGAGCTACCTATACGACTTCCGGCCGAATCACCGCGCTCGCGATCGCACCGAACTGTTCCACTAACGGCTGTCGGCTTTGGGTTGCAGCCGCAGGCGGCGGCATCTGGCGCACTGACAATGCACTCTCAGGCAGTGGGCCGACCTGGACATTCGTCTCCGGCAGCTTCTCGACGAACGCAATTGGGACGCTGACCTATGACTCCGCGAGCGCGACACTCTACGCGGGAACAGGCGAGCCGAACGCATCGGTCGATTCCGAGGCTGGCTTCGGCATCTACCAGTCGACTGACGGCGGCAGCACATGGGCGCACCTCGCCGCGAACACGAGCGTCCCGTCCGGGACAGGAGTCGACTGCGATGCCGTGTTCGGTACGCCACCTGGAACATTCGGCGTGAGGACGGCTCCCCCGTACAGCGGTCCCGCCTTCAACGGGCGTGCAATTTCGTCGATTGTGGTAGACGGCAGCACGCTCTACGTTGGGTCGGCGCGCGGCGTCCGCGGGGTGAGTTCTGTCTCGAGCGGCGGTGTGGTCACCCTCGCTCCAGGGCTGCCTCCGTACGGGTTGTGGAAGTCCACGGACGGCGGCGCGAACTTCACCCTGCTGAACGCCAACGATGTTTGCCTGAGCCCGACGCTCGCGGGCAGCGCCGGAATCATCCAAGCGAGCTTCGGCTCGACGCGCGGCGTCAACCACGTCGCGCTCGACCCGAGCACCTCAACCACCATCTATGCAGCTGCGTTCCCTCAAAACAACGCCGTCCAGCTCAACACCAAAGGGGGCGTCTGGCGCTCCACCGACAGCGGTGCGAACTGGACGCAGATCAAGACCGCGCTCAACCCGGGGCAAAATACCGACCGAGCCGAGTTCGCTGTCACGAAGCTGGGGACCGGCAACACGCGGATGTACGTGGGAGATGGAAATGTGGGGTCGCCGGCGGCGCGCTTCTATCGAAGCGATAACGTCGCGACAGGCACCCCGCTCTTCATCGATCTCACGACGACGCAGAACATCAACTACTGTACAGGCCAGTGCTGGTATGACAACTTTGTCGTCACTCCGGCCGGCTACCCGGATACCGTCTACCTCGGCGGCTCGTTCAGCTACGGCTCGTATGGGTTCAGCACCAACGGCCGCGGCGTCCTCTACTCGACGGACGCCGGCGCGTCGTTCACCGACATGACATGGGACGCGACGACGAAGCCGACACCGGCGGGAAGCTGCTGCCAGCCCAATGCGATTGCGCCTAACGGGATGCACCCTGACCAGCACGCGCTAGTCGTCAGTCCGACCGATCCTGGCCTGTTCTTCGAGGGCTCGGACGGTGGTCTCATGCGCTCGAGCGGCAGCTTCGCCGACATCTCGCCCCAGTGCACTTCGCGAGGCCTGAGCGGGTCAAACCTGACGCTCTGTCAGCGGTTGCTGTCGCGAGTGCCAACCTATCTCTACAGCCTCAACAAAGGACTTTCTACTTTGCAATTCCAAAGCCTGTCGGTTGCTCCAGATAACTATAAACACCTACAGGGCGGCACGCAGGACAACGGGACGTTCGAGACCTACGGCTCGGCCGTCACGTGGCCGCAGATCATCTACGGTGACGGCGGGCAGTCGGGCTTCAGCGCCAACAACTCGTACCTGCGATTCAACAGCTTCACCGGGCAGGCGAATGATGCGAACTTCCAGAACGGCGACCCGACGAAATGGGTGATCATCTCGGCGCCAATCATCTCCAGCCCGGAGGGCTCGCAGTTCTACGCGCCCATCGTTGCGGATCCGAACCCGGCCAACGCCGGCACCATCTTCCAAGGATCGAACAGCGTCTGGCGCACGCAGGATTGGGGCGGCAGCCAGGCGTATCTCGAAGCCAACTGCCCGGAATTCACAACGCCCGCCACCCAGGCCGGTTGTGGTGACTTCGTGCAGATTGGCCCCGTCGGCGCGACACGCCTGACGACATCGGCGAGCGACTACCGTGGAACCTCTCGCTCTGGGGGCAACGTCGCCGCGATCGCGCGGACTCCAAGCGACACGGGGACACTCTGGGCGGCGACAACAGCCGGACGCGTCTTCATCTCGAAAAATGAGGATGCCCCAGCTGGCTCCGTGACGTACACACGGCTGGACTCGCTGGACGCGAACAGCCCGGGACGGTTCGTGAGCGGCATTTACATCGACCCAACGGATGCGAATCACGCGTGGATTTCATACTCGAGCTACAGCTCGCTGACGCCGTCGACGCCGGGACACGTGTTCTCTGTGACGTACAATCCCGCCGGTCCGAGCGCAACCTGGACGAACCTTGACGGCTCGGGCGCAACGGCCTTCCCGGACTTCCCGGCGACGGGCATCGTTCGTGATTCCAATGGTGACCTCTACGTCTCGAACGACTGGGGCGTATTGAGGCTGCCGAATGGCTCGACGAGCTGGGCGGTTGCCGGCACCGGTCTTCCCATGGTCGAGGTCGCAGGCCTCACGATCGTCCCTGGTGCACGGAAGCTCTACGCCGCCACGCACGGTCGCAGCGCCTGGCAGCTGACACTGCCGTAAGTTTGGTTTTTTGCCGGCGGGTAGTAAAAAATCTATCCCGCCTGGATTTTCAAGGAAGTAGGGTATTGTTTCTCAAGTACCTGATTGTCGGCTGCCTCTTCTTGAGACCGGTCGGGTGCATTGCCTCGGATAATGTGCGGCCAGGTTTCATGGAGGGACATTTGCATATCGTTTCCCGGAAAACGGTTGAGCTTGCGGACGGAAACGCGCCGACCGTCACGGCGGAAACCTATTCCGAATATCCGCTGATCATCGTAAGCCGGGACGGGAGAAAAGAAATCGCGCGAGTTACCGCGGATGGGAATGGAAAATATCGCGCTGCGCTGCCGCCAGGCGCCTATATTCTGGATGTGCAGGGCCGCGCACGCAAACATGTCCGCGCCAAGCCGAAGCCGTTCACGGTTGTCTCGAATCAGACCGTCCGCGTCGATATGGATATTGACACCGGCATCCGCTAACGGTTCTGCTTCCCGGCGGCGGTACGACGGGGCCGCGAATCTCGGACGAGATTCGCGGCGCAACCTGTGGACTTGGTTGCAGCGAGGGTGATCGACAGGCGGGCCGGACGATGACATTTCGGCAGCCAAAGACTCGAAGTCTCAGCGAATGCGCGGCCTGTCAGGGACATCGACCAGGATTGATTCAACAAGATTGCCTGTAACTTCACGTTGATCCGCCAAGAATCTTCCAATGCTTTCTTCATCCTTGGGCTTGGAGAAAATATATCCTTGCCCAAATTCGCAGTTAAGGCTTTGCAGATGTCTAACCTGTTCCGCGGTTTCCAAACCTTCTGCGACTACGTCCAGCGCCAAGTTGCGAGCCAGCATCACAATAACCTTCAGAATTTCGCAGTTGTCACTGTCATTTCCTATGTTAAGAATGAATGAACGGTCGATCTTTAAGGTGTCGAACGGGAGGCGACGCAGGTAATTCAAAGAGGAATAGCCGGTGCCAAAGTCGTCGATGGCCAAACGAACCCCGAAGGACTTCAATCGCGAGAGGATATCGCTCGTCTTTTCCGCATCCTCCATGGCCACACTCTCGGTAATTTCGAGTTCTAGAGTAGACGGCTGGATGCCGGTCTCGTGTAATACAGCTCCGATCTCCTCAAACAGATCCGGCTGCGTGAATTGCTTGGCGGACACGTTAACGCTCATCGTCAATCGTAGATCAGAAGAGTAAAGGCATTGCCATAGTCGGAGCTGCTCGCAGGCTTCGCGCAACGCCCACTTCCCAATGGGGACAATCAGCCCAGTTTCTTCTGCCACGGTGATGAATTCGGTCGGTTCAACCAGGCCTGTCGTGGGGTGTTGCCAGCGTAGCAAAGCCTCAAAGCCGGCGATTCGACCGCTCTGGAGCGAAACGATTGGCTGGTAGAACAGTCGGAACTCTTTGCGCTCGATCGCCTTTCGCAAGTCTGTCTCTAAATTTAATCGATTCACTGCGCTCATATGCATGGCCGTGTCGAAGATTTCGACACGGGCTTTGCCCAGCGATTTGGCGCGATACATGGCTATGTCCGCGTCGCGAAGTAGATCATCAGCTGTCTCGCGAGGGGTTGTACTCAATGCAATACCAACACTGGCCGAGATATACAACTCATGACTCTCTAGCTTGTAAGGTGCCGCAACTACGTTCTGGATTCGTTCCGCGGCTCGGATTGCATCCGTTGGGTCTTTGATATCGTCAAGTAGAACAGTGAATTCGTCTCCACCGAACCGTGCTACGACGTCCTCTCCCTCAGGCCATTCCGCGCCGTCGACAGCGATGCGGGAAACGACATCGCTTAACCGCAGCGACTCTGTCAATCGCCGCCCAATTGCTGTGATTAACTGGTCGCCAATACTGTGTCCGAGGCTGTCGTTAATCTTCTTGAAACCGTCAATGTCAATGAAAAGTACCGCGAATTTATGTTCCGGATGTCGGTTGGCACGGTTGAATTCACGATGCAGACGATCCAAAAACAGAACACGATTGGGCAACTTTGTCAGCGAGTCATGCACCGACTTGTAGAGCATCTCTTGCTCCGCCCGCTTGCGTTCGGTCGCAATTGCCACGAGATCGGCTGCTCGTTCCGCAAGATCCAACTCAAGGGCACTCGGCTCGCGAGCGTCACAGCAGTAAATGTCGAGAGAACCCATTACCGCGCCGCTTGTGGACAAGACCGGCAAGGACCAGAAGGAACTGAATCCGTGACTCAGCGCAAGCTCGCGGTAATTCTCCCAGGCGGCATCGCCGGCGAGATCGGAGATTATTACGGGTTTGCCTGCAAAGGCTGCGGCACCAATTGGGCCGGCGCTCAGGCCAGTACTGAAGCCGAGGCCTCGTGTGTATGTCTCGGGCAAGCTGGGTCCCGCTGCTTGCCGCAACCCGCGATCAGGATCAAGAAGTAAAATCGCACAATATATGCCAGCTGAGTGATTCTCAACTGTGCGGGCCAAAGTGTCTAGGACGGTTGCTAAGGAATCGCCCCTGCTGATCATTTCGAGTAAATCCTTTTCTCCGATCAGCAACGCCTCGGCTCGCTTGCGCTCGGTTATATCCAGCGCGATGCCCATGGTTCCGATGATGGTTCCATCAGCTGACCGCAGCGGCTCGAGATGGGAACTAAAGGTTCGTGTTTCCCATTGATGTTCATAGGTCCCCGGCTCCCCTTTGAGGGCGCGCTCGTGCCCGGCAATCAGCAGAGAGTTCGGACCATTGGCTCGAAAATAGTCAGGCAGGCTAAGACCCACAAGTTGGTTGGGTTTCAGCGCTAACGTGTGGAGGGCCGCACCCTGCAACGAAGTGAACCGAAGAGCGGTATTCGTCTTCCAGAGCGCGGCCGGCACCTGACTGATGAGTATATGGAAACGCGCTTCCTCCTCATTGCGCCGCCGCTCGGATTCCTTCAGGCGCTCGACTAGGGACAGGATTATGGTGCCGACAACAATCGCAGCCAGCACAAAGAACATAATCAGATTGGACGAGCTGGTCGGAGTTTGCTGGGCAGAGATCCTGGGCACAGCCGGCAGGACGCCAACAAGCAGGAGCGATTCAAGCAGCGTCTTGTACTCCAGCATCATTGGCGGCTTCCTAACTCTTCTTCAAACATTGGCTGCAAAAGACACCCGTACCGCTCGATGATGGCGTAAGGACGCCCCCTGTTGCGGCAACGCCAGGCCAATCGCAGAATTAGGAGTACTCGTCAGCAGTGAGGAGGAAAGCTGGCTGGCTAAAATCCTAAACCTGAGCGCCGCAGGTCCAAAGTAACCAACGTAACCGGCCGGTGAGCGTTCGGTCAGATCAGAACTTGATCTCCACGATGTTTCTGATGCTTGGCTGGCGGGTGCGTACTTCCAGTTCCTGACTGCTTCCAACGCCGATTCTGCCAGAAGCGGGTGGCCGCCCAGATACTCCACCCTGTGCACCGCGCCTTGCGCTGTGATCCAAATCTTCAGCTTCACCGTTCCGTGGACGCGCGGCCAGATGAACACTCCGTTTCGATTCTTGTTCTGGAGTTACTGCCCCACTGAAGTAGTCCAGATCATGGCAATCGTTAGGACGATGATAATGATGCTCGTTCCCCAAGCGATCACATTCGCAATTCTGGAGTTTGTGTACTCGCCCATCAGTTCTTTGCGGTTCACCAAGATCAACATGAAGACCAGCAAGAACGGAAGCAGCGAACCGTTGGCGACTTGCGAGAAAAGGATGAATTTGATTAAGGGAAGCCCAAAAGCTGAAAATCATCAACAAGACGCCGGTGATCGAGCAGTACCAGAACGAGCGCCAGGTCGAATATGTCTTCGACGCGAGCACCTATCAACTCTGGATTGACAACGCCGAAGAGCCATTGCGCTCCGCGTCAACTCTAGCGCGCAACTCGGGCATCACGCGCGTCGAGATGCTGAACCTCGAAAAAGATTGCGTGATCCTCCGCAACGAAGCCGATGAGGAGGGCAACTGGGGCGACCTCATCATCAAGCGCGGACTCAGCGGCGGGCGCGCAAACGCGTGCTCAAGGTCAACCAAGAATCAAAGTCGGTCCTCAAACATCTCATCTCCCAATCCAAATGTCGCCACGTCTTCAGCCAACCACGTCACCCTGACCGGAAACTCGAGCCCTGGGTACTCGAATCGCAAATGGGACGTCTCCGGGAAAAGCTTGCCCGTGATAAGATTAAGGTCGATCCGGATGCCGGACTTCACACTCTGCGCCACACGTTTCTGACCGAGGCGGGAGAGCATACGGACGCTTTTACGCTGCAGTACATCGCCGGGCACGACACCATCAAGACTACGATGCGTTATGTCCACCCTCGGGCTGAGTCTGTGAGCCGGGCGTTCGGGCGGATGAATCAGCGAAAAAAGTCCGTCGAGTCGGCGTAGCGGATCGAAGCTTTCAGCGATCAGGCTTTTCACGAAATCGAGTGTGGAAAGCTTGCTTGAAGGGGTGTTGCCTGGAGCGCATACAAAAACGCACACACTGAAAATTGCGAGAGCTTGAAGTTGCGCTTACAATTTATTGATAATAAAGAGGTTGTTGACGGGCGGAAGTGGTGGAACTGGCAGACACACCATCTTGAGGGGGTGGCGCCGAAAGGCGTGGGGGTTCAAATCCCCCCTTCCGCACCATCAAGCTGATTCCCAAGAAGATTAAGAAAGGGGCCGGATATCCGGTCGTGTGGTTGTTGAGAGCATGGTTACACTGATTACGATTGTTCACATCATCGTTTGTTTCTTCATCATCATCGTCGTGCTCCTGCAGAGCGGCAAGAGCGGCGACATTGCGGCGGCATTCGGTGGCATGGGTAGCCAGACTGCTTTCGGCCCGCGCGGCGCAGCCAGCGCGCTTTCCAAGGCGACTACCTGGTCGGCGGTGATTTTCATGGTGACTTCGATCACGCTGTCTATCGTGGTGGCCCGCCGTCCGGCAGCGAATTCGGTGTTTTCGGGTGTCAAGCAGGACCAAACGAAATCGCAGCCCGCAGCGCCAGCTCCGAAGCCGGCAGCACCGGCGCAGAAATAGCTCTCAGCGGTCAGCCTTCAGCTCTCAGTTTTCAAAAAGCCTCACTTTGGAGGCTTTTCCTTTTGCGAAATGTCGAAGATCGCGACACCGAAGCTGAGAGCTGACAGCTACTCACGGCATCAGCATTTACAATTGGCCCATGATCCACGAAATCCTGCCCGTCGGTCCCCTCCAGTGCAATTGTTCGGTCATCGGGGATGAGCGTACGCGCGAAGGAATGGTGATTGATCCGGGCGACGACATCGAGGATGTCCTTGCGCTAGTACGCAAGCACAACTTGCAGATCAAACAGATTGTCATCACGCATGCTCATATCGATCACGTGGGCGGCGCCATGAAGCTGCGCCGGGCTACCGGCGCGACCATCCTGCTGAACTACAACGATTCCACATTGCTCAAAATGATGGACGCACAAGCTGCGTGGGTGGGTATGGCTCCGCCCGGGAAAATAGAAATCGATGAGAGCCTGGGGCAGGATGATGTGGTGAAGACGGGATCGCTGACCGCCAACGTGTTGCACACGCCCGGGCACACCGAAGGCAGCATCTGCCTGTACTTTGCGGGCGAGAAAAAATTGATCGCGGGGGACACGCTGTTTGCGGGAAGCATCGGGCGCACCGATCTGCCTGGGGGATCATACAAGAAGATCATTAATTCCCTGCATGAACGCGTGCTGGCGTTGCCCGACGAGACGATTGTGGTCCCCGGTCACGGGGACTTGACCACCATCGGACAGGAACGGGAGAGCAATCCGTTTCTGGTTAAAAGCTGATAGCTCTTGTCATTCCGAGCGCAGCGCGGAATCTCGGTTTTCGATATAAGTTCGGCCGTCCCTCCGGGACTTGCACATGCTTTGGCAGCTTAGCCGGCGCTGAAGGGCTGGGCTAATACCGGCGGGCCTTACGGGCCTTGCTGCCTGCACACCTAATTTTAGGTTTTCTTTTTCGCCAGGCGTTCTACAACGAGGCGAAGTACGGACTGCGTCTCCTGGTCGCACCAGTTTGCGATGACCATTTCCAGTTCATCTTTCAAGTCCCTTTCGAAGAGTGCAGCCAGATCGGAACGGGCCTGTTGTCGAGTAATACTCATTGATCCGCGTGGGAGAGAAAGCATTTCGCGACACCATGTAATTGCGCCGGTGACGACTTGCTCGGCGGGAACGACTTCATCGACTAATCCAGCCGCCGCCGCTTCCGCAGGAGAGAGTAGAAGACCCCGAACTCCGAGACGCTCTGCCTGGCGAACTCCCACGAGCCGTCGCAAAGCCAAGTAGATGACCGGCGGCAACTGGAGTCCGACTTGGACTTCGTTAAGGCCGATCTTCCAATTCCCTTCCGCGGCGATTCGCCAATCGCAAAAAATGGCGAGCACAGTCCCACCCGCTGGAGCGTGGCCGGTGATTGCGGCGACGATAGGGAGCGGCGAAACGGCGAGAGCGCGGAGGAGTTCGTAGAAAACTCGCCAGAGAGCCGCCATGTCGGAACGATTCAGAGTGAGCAACAAGGGGATGTCGAGACCGGCGGAGAACATTCCTGGCTTGCCTGAGAGTACGAGTGCTAGAACTCCGTCTTGCTGGGCAGCTTTGAGTGACCTGGTCAGCGCAGAAATCAAGTCTGGCGAGAGCGCGTTCGCGGGCGGGCGATTCAGACGCAGCTCGCGGACATCGCCGTGCTCGATTTGCAATACCACTGCCTGCTGGGGTGCCTGGGAATCAGGCATTCAGCAACTCCAATACTCGTCGAATGCCCTCGCGAAATATGTCGGTGGGCGTAATCAAACTGGCCACGAGATAACCATCTCTGGGGAAGTCGTAAAAATGCCCAGGATGCACCAGGACAGAAAATTTCCGCAGAATCTCGATTGCCAGTTCTTCATCGGACCGCGTGACTGGAACGCGCATCACAGCATACCAGCCGCCTTCAACATCAAGGCGCTTGCAGGCACCCTGCTTTGTCAACTGGCGGTCCAATTCTTCGAGATTTACACGCAAGCGATCGAGCAACATCGGCTGGACATGCTTGCGTTGCTCCAGCAGAATCGGTGTGGCCAACTGCAAAGGAGCGTTCATGGAAAGGAAGGTATCGGCGATGACCTCCAGGCGGGCGAGTGCGTTGGTGACTTGCTCTGCCGGTCCGCTGGTCACGGCCCATGCCACTTTCATCTGCGGCAGAGCGGAAATCTTGGATAAGCCGCTCAAGGTAAAGGTAAGCACGTCCTGGTTTGCCGCGAAAGTCGCGCGCGCCGCACCATCATGCGCGTAGTCCAGGAAAACTTCGTCGACCACTAATGGCAAATTGTACTCGCGGCAGAAGCTGTTCAGGGAGTTGATCTCGTCGGTGTGCACGTATGAACCGGTGGGATTGTTCGGATGCACCACCACGACAGCGCGAGTGTGATGATCTACAGCCTTATACAGCGAGGGAAAATCAATTTGCCATCCATGGTCGTAAATCAACGGGTAGGGGACAAGCTTCACGTCCTGTAGATCGGCGAGGAACTCGAAGAGCGGGTAGCTGGGCTTGGGCACAAGGACTTGGTCCTGCGAATTACAGAGCAAACGAAAAATATGGGAGTAGGCCTCGCTCGTGCTTGTGGCCAGGACTATGTGTTCGGGATCGACATCGTAAGTGTCATGTTGCTCGCGATAGTAGGCGGCAACGGCTTGTCGTGCCGCCAGCAGCCCCTTGGGCTGAGGATCGTAATCCAGTGACTCCACTGGGGAGAGCGAGGAGAGGATGGTGTCGGCATCGTAATTCAGGCCGACGCGGGTGGGATTGGAGGCGGTCAAGTCCAGCACTTCCCTGCCCGCCGCACGCGCGTCTTGCTGCGCCGCCGTGAAAGCGTTGGGCGTGAGCTTCCAATCCGTGCGCTTGGAGAACATTCGTGCTCATCATAACGGATCGCCAAGTTACGATACGGAATTAAAGGTTTTCCTCACCGGTAATTCAGGCTGGGCTGGGCGACAAACATTCCCACCGGATTGTGTTCCGTGGCAACCCCTTCCGGCACAATGGCCTCCAAGAGATGCGAGTTTATCTCGCTTCACGACCTTAGCTCATTGATTCCACGCTTCGCTTGGATTCGCGCAGGAGATGCCTCGGTACGAGATTGGAAAGTGCCATTGGAAATCAGCTCAGTCCTATGTGCGGGACCGATCCTCTAAATCAAGGGAGTTTGCAATCGCGCCGGTCTCGGCGAGCCTGGCTCGATTGTTGAAGACCAAGCAGGGAGATTCGCAGGAAAATAGGCATTATTGGAACGGGGGCGGTTGTGCGGCGTGCTTTATATCAGTGGTGCTACGCGGAACGGCACGCGACGTGGTTCTGGTAAACCGGAACCGAAAACGAGCGTAGGGCGTTGTAAACGACGTTCAATATGGTGCAGTCCTGTCACTACCTGTTGCCGTGTGCTACGGCGGCGACTCCGACCTTGCCGGCGCATCAGTAGTGACGATCACCGCGGGAGTCAACGAGAAGAGCGGAGGCGCCACAGACCGCAAAGACCCGCTGGGGAGACTCAGGTTGCTCGAGGCTAATGCTTCTGTTTATGAGGAGATCGTTCCGAAGATCCATGATGCCGCTCCGGATGCGCTTGTTCTGGTCGTAACCGATCCGCCGGACCCACTGGCAGACCTGGTGCGCAGGTTAGGTCACGAGCGCGTGCTGAGTACGGGAACGTCGACACACTAAGATTTCGTTTCCATCTCGCGGGGAGCTTGAATGTTAACGCCGCAGATGTGGAGGCCATGGTTCTAGGCAAGCACGGCACCTCATCGGTGTTCCTCTGGTCCGGTGCGCGTGTGGGTGGCAGGAAAGTACAGGATTTGTTCGCAACCTCCAGAAGCTGGGAGGAAACCCGCGACGAGATTGAGCGTGAGGTTCGCTACGCGAACCTCACGATCATCGAAGGGATCGGCGCCAGCCAGTACGGAATCGGGGATGGTTTCAGCGCGAATAACAGAGATGGTGCTACGGGATGAACGGGCTGTGATCTCCGATTGGCTCCTACCACCCTGAGTTCGATGTCACAGTTTCGCTGCCGAGCGTCGTTGGCCATGGAGGCGTGCAACGCGTGATTCAACCTGATGTGTCGAACCTAGAGCGACAGCGACTGCAGCGCAGCGCGGATGCGATCCGGACAGCGCTATCTCACCTCGATGAAAAGGAATCAAGGAGAAAAACGGCGGAAAAGTCCTGAGTAGTCGGCGGCTGGCAAGACGGAGACCGATGACTTCATTCGGAGAAATACCCCGCCCAAACAAAGCTTGGACGGGGCACCCTCGGAGGTAAGACTAGCTCGCTTTGGCGAAGGCTTCTTTGTTTACCACGTACGGCATGCGGGTTACGTCGCCGCCGTAGTTGCCTTCCAGAACGTCGATCAGGCCCTGGACGCAGCGTCCGGCCATGCCCTTGTTAGGATCGGTGGATAGACGCGTAATGCGTGCCGCGCTGGCAAAGTGTGGATATAGCCGGCAGCGGTCGGCGATGGCGGGATCGCGCAGAGGTGAATCGGCTGGGAGGGGTTCCTTCTCGTAAACGTCGAGCGCGGCGCCGGCAATCCAGTTTTCCTTCAGGGCGCGAGCTAACGCTTTCTCATCGACTACTGGTCCGCGGGAGCTGTTCACCAGGAATGCGGTGGGCTTCATCATTCGCAAAGTGCGCTCGTTGATGAGATGGTACGTGGGCGTCGGACTCTCACCCTCGCGCAATAGCGGCACGTGAATGCTGACGTAGTCCGCGTCTTTGAGCGCTTCATCGAGGGAAACATACTTGATGAAGGTCTTTTCTTTCGTCACGCCGCGGGCATAGCGCAAGTCTTTGATTTCCTGGATGGCCTTGATGTACTCGTGATTCTGATAGGCGGGGTCGTAGCAAAGCATGTCCATGTCGAAGCCGGTGCACTTCTTGATCATGGCCAGGCCAATGCGGCCGGTGCCGATGATGGCGATCGTCTTGCCGGTGACTTCGTCGCCCAAAAAAGGCAAGTAGGGATGCCAATAGTCCCACTGGTTGCCGCGAGTGAGGTGCTCGGCAGTCCACATTTTGCGCGCCAGCGCGCCCATCATGAAGAGGGCGAATTCGGCGGTGGCCTCGGTCAGAACGTCGGGCGTGTGCGTAAAAGGGATTTTGTAGCGGTTGGCGTCAGCGCGATTGATGTTGTCGAAGCCGACAGCGATCTGGGCTACGACCTTCAAAGCACCCTTGCCGGCTTCGAAGACTTCGGCGTCGATCGGGTCGCGCAGAGTCGTGATTAGGCCGTCGATGCCGGATTTCACTTTCTCAAGGATCAGCTTTTTGGGCGGGGCTTGTGGCCGGTCGTAGACTTCGACCTCGTAGCCACGCTTGCGCAGTACGTTGATAGATTCGCCAATGTCGGAAGTAGCAAAAATGCGGAATTTCTTGCTCATGGTCTCTCTGGTTGGAGTTCTTGCAGATGTCGAATTCCCGCCTTACCCCGGGCAGAATCGCGAATAGATATGGTACTCCAAGGGCAGAGTTCTTACCGATTTTCGTGTCGTCCCTGGCGGGACTCGTACATTTCGTTTAGCTATCCCAGCGCTGACGTGCTGGGCTAAGGAATTGCCTCCCTGCGGGACTCGGAAGTCTTTCGCTTGCAAGTTCCACACTCTTGCACGCTGTTCTCGGGCTGACAGCGCCGTTGGCGAAATGCCTGTTTGCGGAATCACCGCTGCAAGCTGCTAGGATCCTTCGACTCCGCTTGTGCTCGCTGCGCTAGCACAAGCTTCGCTCAGAATGACAGCGAATGACAAGGCTCTAAGCGAGACGCGGCAAGCGCGTCTCTACCCGCGATTAGTGTACTGCTGTGGACAGGCGCTCTTCTTCGGCGACCTGGTGGGCTTTCTTGACGACCATCAATTCGGCGGCTTTTTGGACGATGTGCTCGGCGCTGACCTCGAATTCTTTGACCAGTTCCCAGGGCGCACCGGAATCGCCAAATCGGTCCTGGACGCCAATCGCCCCGGTAATTACGGGATGGCCATAGATGCGATCATTGCTCGTAATGATGTAGCTGACATGCCACGCCAGCGCGCCAATCTGATGTTCTTCGGCAGTGACTACCACGCCGGTTTCGCGGGCGGCGCGCACGACGGCGGCTTCATCGATCGGTTTCAAGGTGTGCAGGTTAATGACTCGCGTTTCGTAGCCGAAATCCCTCTTCAAGATCCAGGCTGCGCGCATGGCTTCGGGCACCATAGGACCGCAGGCGATGATGCTAAGGTCTTCGGCCTCATCTTTGTAATCAGCGGCCAAAACTGTCTGGAAAGCGTCAGCAAAATTGGGCGACTGCTTGCGAAAACGGATGACGTTGGCCTTTCCAAAGACGAACGAAGTTTTTTCGTTGGTAACGATGGGAGTCGCTTCACGAGCGAAGCGGATGTACTTGGGTCCTACATGCTTCAGCAGGAGATAGGTCGTGGCCTTTCGAGTTTCGACGGAATCGCAGGGAACGACTACCGACATGTTGGGCAGGCCGCACATCGCAAAGAGGTCTTCGAGAGCCTGGTGAGTAGCGCCGTCGGGGCCGACGGAAACGCCTCCGTGGGCGCCAGCGATCATGACGTTGAAGTTGCCGTAGCAGACTGAAGTGCGAATCTGATCGAGATTGCGCGCGGCGGCAAAAGTCCCATAAGTTCCGAAGACGGGGATCTTCCCTTCTCTGGCGAGTCCGGCGGCTGCCGCGGTGGCCGACTGCTCGGCAATACCCATGCTGATCCAGCGCTTCTTGCGTTCGGGCTTGTTCGCATAGAACTGGCTGATGGTGATGGAGCCGGATATGTCCAGGCCCAGGCAAACGATGCGCTCATCGTCGCCGTTGTCGGCCAGCGATTGCCCGAAGCCCATGCGGGTGGGCTCCATTTTCACTTTCATGGCATCGCCAGAATTCCACCAATAGTTCTCTCGGAACTTGGGCATCTTGGCTTCGAGTTTGCGTTCCACTACGGCTTGATACTTATTGGCTTTGTCGAGCAGCATGCGCACCGGGATCTTGTCAGTCAGGCCGAGTTCGGCAAGGCCCTTTTGCATTTCCTCCAGGTTGGGCGACTTGCCATGCCAGCCGGCGACGTCTTCCATGAAGCTGACGCCTTTCCCTTTCACGGTATTAGCGAGGATGACGAGAGGCTTGCCAAGATCCTTCTTGGCATTCTCCAAGGCGTCGACCACTTGCTTCATGTCGTGGCCGTTGATGCGAACTACGTCCCAGCCGAAGCCACGGTATTTCTCCTCCAGCGGCTCGACATTCATCACGTCCGAAACTTTGCCGTCGATTTGCAGGCGGTTGCAGTCAACAATCCCGATCAGGTTGTCGAGTTTGTAGTGCGCGGCTTCCATGGCAGCTTCCCAGATCTCTCCTTCCTGCTGCTCGCCGTCGCCCATGATGCAGAAGACCTTGTGATTCTTGCTGTTCAACTTGCCAGCCAGGGCGAGACCCACGGCAATGCTGAGACCCTGTCCGAGCGAGCCGGTCGAGGCTTCTACGCCGGGCAGCTTCACCCAATGCGGATGCCCCTGGTAAGGCGAGTACAGCTTGCGCAGAGTTACGACGTCATCCACTGGATGGAATCCCGCGAATGCAAGGCCGAGATAGAGACTAGGCGCCTTGTGTGCGGTGGACCAGACAATGCGGTCCTCCCAGGAAGGGCTCTGAGGATCGTGGTCCGCCACGCGGAGATAGAGGGCTGCCGTGATGTCCATGATGGAAAGAGTGCCGCCCGCATGGCCGCTGCCGGCCGCGCACAACGCGACCAGGTCATAGCCGCGCATCAGGTTGGCGGCTTCTTTCAATTCCTCAATGGAATAGTTCTGTACGGTTTCCCCGGTCTTGGAGTTCTTGATGGACATAGTCTTCCTTCCGTGGCAATCGCTGCGCAAAGCTTGCTAAACGAAGGCTATCCTCCGGTGTCGCAAGGGTCAGTGAAGGGGGTCACAAGAAGGGGTGATGGCTGAACAGGATGTTGCCAAGTCAAGACTCTGCATTTTGAGAAGAGTTTTTCCACCAGCGCAAAGGAGATCAAAAGCAGATTCCTCCCTGCGATCGGAATGACAAGAGCAGAGGGTCTACAGATTGTGCGCAGTCCATTGCTGGATTCTGTCCAGCGCCTTGCTCAGGTTTTCGAGGGAGTTGGCCACGCTGAAGCGGAGGTAGCCTTCGCCGAAGTCGCCGAAAGCGGTTCCTGAAAGGCATGCGACACCGGCCTCTTCCAGGAGGGCGTCGGCAAGCTTCTTCGACTTCCAGCCAGTCTTCTGGATATTCGGGAAAACGTAGAACGCACCTTTGGGCATGCGGCAGGAAAAGCCCTTGATCTTGTTCAGACCGGCGACAAAGGCGTCGCGACGACGCTGGAACTCTGCCCGCATCTTGTCCACCGACGATTGGTCGCCGCGCAGCGCCTCGATGCCAGCTACTTGCGTGAAGCTGGCAGTGCAGGAATTGGAGTTGGTCATCAGGCGCGTGACGTGCGCGGCAAGGTCAGAACGCATTACGCCGTATCCCATGCGCCAGCCGGTCATGGCATAGGTCTTAGAGAAGCCGTCCAGCAGAATCGTGCGATCCTTGAAGCCCGGCACGGACATGATCGAATAGTGCTGCCCATCGAAAATCAAGCGGCTGTAAATCTCGTCGGAGAGCACCATGATGTTGCGATCGCCGATGGCATCGGCGATGTCGTGGATGTCGCGCTTGCTGAGAACGCCGCCGGTGGGGTTCTGCGGCGAGTTGATGATGATCAGCTTGGTGCGATCGGTGATGAGGGAAGCCAGTTCTTTCACGTCCAGGCCGAAATCGCGCTCCTCGCGCAGGCGGATCGGGATCGCAAGGCCGCCGATGTAGTTGATCATCGACTCGTAGATGGGGAAGCCCGGGTTGGGGTAGATAACCTCATCGCCTTCATTAACCAATGACAGAATCGAAAAGAAAATAATAGGCTTACCACCTGGGACAACGACGACTTCGTTGCTCTTACATTCCACCACTCGGGTGCGGCTGACTTCTTCGGCGATGGTTTGGCGCAAATCCGGCAAGCCGGCAGATGGCCCGTAGTGGGTCCAGCCTTTGTGGAGGGCGTCGACGGCCGCTTCCACGATGTTGGAAGGGGTGTCAAAATCGGGCTCGCCGATCTCCAGGTGCACAATCTGCTTACCCTGGCGCTCCAAGGCGCGAGCTTTGTTCAGAACCTCAAAAGCGGTTTCAGTGCCCAGGCGCGACATGCGCGTGGCCATGCGGAGTTCGTATTGGGTGATGGGTTCCATAGTCGTGGGATTAGGCATTATATCCTCCGGCGTGGCTAGCTTGGCGGCTCGTCCTCATTGTCAAACACCGCATGAGACGGCGTCAGGAACGGAAGTCACAGCGGAATGTGATGGGAGAACAGGCTCTCGGCCGCTACTCATGTGCGGGGACACCGGTCTTTGACCCGTCCAGGCGGGCGGAGACCCGCCTCCACACCATTATTCTGAGATCGTGGATTCTTCGCTCTGGGCGCGGAGAACGCGTTCCACCGAGTATGGGGCGCGATGTTGGGGCTCGTGGTAGTGGCGTACCTGCATTTCGCCGAGCAATCCGACGGCCAGCATGTTCAAGCCAGCCAGCAGGAGCACGGCAGTGAAGATCATCAAGGGGCCGTGCTTGCTCATCACGTCCGCATGATGCAATAGCTTCTCTAGAAGCAGCCAACCGGCCACCCCACAGCCCCCCAGGATGCTGGCCATACCCACTGTGCCGAAGAAGTGCAGCGGGCGGGACAAATACTTCAGCAGGAAGCGAATCGTGATCAGGTCGAAGAAGACGCGGAAAGTCCGGGATATGCCGTAATGAGAGTTGCCACGTTCGCGTTGGCTGTTGCGAATCGATACCTCGCAGATCGAAGCTCCGTGCCAGGAGGCTAGCGCAGGAATAAAGCGGTGCAGCTCCCCGTAGAGGGGCACCTGTTCGAGGATTTCGCGGCGATAAGCCTTGAAGGTGGTGCCGAAGTCGTGGATATCGACGCCGCTCAGCTTGGCCATGAGCCAGTTGGCGCAGCGCGATGGAATGCGGCGCAGCCACAGATTATCAATTCGCTGCTTGCGCCAGCCACTGACGATGTCGTAGCCCTCGCCAATCTTCTCCAGGAAAATCGGGATGTCGGCTGGGTCGTGCTGCAAGTCGCCGTCCATGGCGATCACGTAGTCGCCACGCGAGTGGTCAAAGCCGGCGGCGAGCGCCGAAGTTTGTCCAAAGTTGCGGCGGAGTTTGACAACCGTGACCCGGCTGTCGATGGCAGCAATCTCGCGCAGCAGGTGGAAGGTGCGGTCGCGAGAGCCGTCGTCGACCAGGACGAGCTCGAAGGGCTCGCCGTTGACTTCCATGACCGCCTTCAGGCGATCGTAGAGGTCGGTTACGTTCTCCTGCTCGTTATGCAGGGGGACAACGATTGAGTATTTAGGCAAGGTTTTATTATACGAAACCAAGGCCTGTTGCTGAAATCTTAAGTGCAGGAACCGGCTACGGCCTGTTCGAACTAGTGGTTCAAGAATGCAAGGCTGAAGACCCTGCGGCACCCTACTCGTGTAATGGAGCCAACATTGTGTGGCCGGAAAATTGCCGGCGGGACGCCGGCGCTACTCGGCGCACGGCTCTGAATAGTGCGGCTCACGCGTTTACCGGCGGGACGCTGGCGCTAAAACAGGGACGAGGTACTTTCGTGACCTACCTGGGTTACCGGGTGGAGTTTATCTTCCCGTCATACGCTTTGCGTGCTCGGCAATCTCAGGCACGTGGGCCCGCCCGCAAGATCACGGCGCAGTAAGACCAAAAATTAGCTTCGCGACGGAGTCGAGTAATGAAGTGCCTTGCGGTGCTCGTAGTGTCTTTGTGTCTCCTGGGATGCAGCGTGAATCCAGCTAACCCCGCAGCTCCGGTTGTGCCGAATCCGCCGAGTCCTCCACCGAGCCCAGGTCCGGGCAACCCACCGCCGCCAAGCTCAGGTCCCGGCAACCCGGCTCCTCCTGCAAAGGTCACCTACGACATGCTCGAGTGGATGACCATGAGCGCAGATCTCAGTGCAAGCCATCACATGGCGGGCACCGCCAACCCTCTTTACACGAGTATTCTTCCTGACCGCTTTTTCTGGACGAAAACTGGCCAGGGATTTCCCTGGGACATTCAGCTGTACGACGATAAGTACATTTATCTCTGGGTGACGGAGTTGGATTGGCACAATCCGAGCACGTTCAAGGTCTTTAACAGCCCAACCCTGGGAAAGTTCAACCTGCCGCTGCTGCCTCGCTTTGCCCAAGGCGGATTTCCCGGCTCCAGCATCAAAATCAGCGACTCGACCTACGAGATCCATTCTGACTGCAATACGTTTGTGAACCAGAGCCTGGGACATGTCCTCAACGAAGTGTGGGGGCCTTACAGCGAGTCGCTGGGCGGCGGCCTGCCGAACAACCTGGAGACCCTGGTGATCAGCTATCGCTACAGCTGCGATTCGAATTACTTAACGTGCGGAGATAAGGAAGAGTTCCATGTCGGGAAGCCCTACGGCCTGGTGAAGTGGCAGCACCAGAAGTTGCAGACGGATGGGACCTACGCCACGCCGGATAATGTGACCTACTTCAATCAGATGGTGGCGGGACAGACGCAGGTTTTGACTACTTGCTTCTAAACCGTTCAGCGTTTTGCGTTTTGTTCCAGACTGGTTAGAACCGGTTGCAGTTTTGAAACCACTGCGGCATCGCCATTAGCCAGATCGGCCATGATCGGGTCGCGAGCCGCCATAACCTCCCCCAGCAGTTTCTGAACTGCCGGATCATCAGTCTGGCCCGCAGTCTGCTGCGCCTGCTCAAATAATTGCCTCGTATACTCGGCGGCGATCCCGTAATTCTTTTGAGTGGCTTGCAGGTAGGCCATCGCTGCACTGTCCCGCAGGTTGGAAAGGTGCTGGCTTAAGCGACAAGTCGACAATTCCCTACTTTGAGTCGAGAGTTGCTCACTGGTCTCTCTGGCCTTGAGGTACTGCGGGATGAAGCCGCCTAGAAACCCAATGACCAGCAGGATCAAGCTGACGGTGAGTTTGGTTCTCATAGCTCCCTCCGGCCTGCTCTCGTTTATCACCAGCCAGGGTTTCAGGCAAGTCTGCAGCCGGTGAATTGGGATTGGTTCATCCAGAGCGGCGTTTTGTGTGCGAACACATCGCGCTGCTGGCCGTTCGGAGATCAGCAACCGGCTGCCGCAGCCGTGAGAGGGTTTTTTCTTGAGGCGTGGAGGCCCCGGGCAGAGTCGAACTGCCGACACGCGGTTTAGGAAACCGCTGCTCTATCCATCTGAGCTACGGGGCCAAACTCATGGGTTCTATTCAGTTTACAAGAACTGCGGTGCTGCGTGGACGATTTCGAGAGACCTCTCCGGTGTCGATTTGAACGGCGCAAACAGGAGTATCCGCTCACACACAAGCTTCCACCCACCGAGCCTGTCCCTGAGTGACCAGGACTATATTCTTACGAAAGTTTTCGTTGACACTACGAAGTGCTTCGTAGTACGGTAGCTCGCCATGAAGCGAGACTTGATGCGGAAGCCCACCGCCTCCGAGCTCGAGATCCTGCATGTTCTCTGGTCGCGCGGACCAGCAACGGTCCGAGAAGTACACGAGGCCTTGAGTGAGAAGAAGCCGGTTGGGTACACCACCGTCCTGAAATTACTCCAGATCATGACCGCGAAAGGGACAGTCCGTCGCAACGAGCGGCAGCGAGCGCACGTTTATGAAGCCTGCGAACCGGCGGAAAAGACGAAACGTCAATTCGCGGGCGACGTGTTGCAGCGGGTATTTGACGGATCGGCAAGCCAGTTGATGATGCACGCCCTGGCCGGCCGGCGGGCCTCCAAAGAAGAGCTCAAAGAATTACGCCGTCTCCTAGATGAGTACGAAAGGAAGCTGCCATGACAAGCCTGTGGCTTTCCCCCGAAGTGACCAGGGCCCTGGGTTGGGCTTTGTTGCATTTTCTCTGGCAAGGATTAGCGCTGGCGGCATTGCTATCGGCCGTAATGGCTCTGTGTCGCACGGCAGCTATGCGCTATGCGTTAGCGGTTGGCACTCTCGGATTGATGGTCGCGGCTCCCACGGCTACGTTCCTGAGCTTACTACCAAGCGATTCGGGAGCGAAATCGAATCCAGCAGCAGGGATGGCGCGGGAGATTGTGCCGCAAGGAGCCACGGCGGCCTCGGCATCGACCCCCCGGGTGATGAGGACTGATGCGAGGGCTGCCGGCAGCCTGCTCTGGGTGGTCGAAGTGTGGTTTGGGGGAGTCTTCTTGTTCTGTATGCGAACGGCCTGGGGATTGCTGGCGCTGCAACGATTGCGGCGGAAAACGATCGTTCCTCTAAGCGAATACCTGCGAGAAAAATGCGACGCCCTGCAGCGGCGGCTTGGCCTTACTCGTGTCATTCGTTATTGCGAAAACCGGCTGCTCGATACGCCTGCAGTAATCGGCTGGTTTCGTCCCATGGTTCTCTTGCCGATGACTGCCTTGACCGGCCTGTCGGAAACGCAACTGGAAGCGGTGATCGTGCACGAACTGGCGCATATCAAGCGGCTGGATTGCTTTGTCAATTTGTTCCAGGTTGCTGCGGAGGCCTTGCTGTTCTACCACCCGGCGCTGTGGTGGGTGAACCGGCGAATTCGATTGGAACGCGAGAACTGCTGCGATGATGTTGCGCTTTCAATTTGTGGCAACCCGGTGGAATACGCCCGAGCGCTGTCTCTAATGGAGGAGTGGCGAGTGGCGCTATCTTTGGCGATGGCGGCTAACGGCAGCCCTGTGGGCCAACGTATCAGGCGACTGCTGGGCACGGAGCGATTCCCAGAAGGGATCCAGATTGCAAGCCTCGGCGCGGGATTTCTTTGTCTGAGCGCAGCCCTGCTCGCGGCCACGGCTCTGGTGGGAACCGCTAGCAAGTCGAAAGCACAGTCCTATGCGGATGCGGGCGCCACAATAGCTGCGCAGCAGACTGCCCCGCCAAGCGCACAACCTGGAGCCGTCGAGAAAACGACTTCCGCGAAACCGCGTGCCGGAGAGATAGCCAAGGAAAAGCCCGGCGGAAAATCATCTTATATTGAGGGACTGAAGGCAGCAGGCCTCGAGAACCTCACGGCTGACGAACTGATCACGATGAAGATCCAGGATGTCACGCCTGAGTACGTGCGAGGTATTCACGAGCAGGGTCTGAAGCCGCACCCGAGTTCCCTTATTGCAATGCGGGTGCAAGGCGTAACGCCTGAATATATACGCGGCATTCGTGAAAAGGGGCTGCAAGTTGATGTGGACGAACTGATCGGCATGAAGGTCCAGGGCGTAACGCCAGAATACATCCAAGAGATGCAAGGGGCCGGTCTCAAGCCCGGCGTTAGCCAAATCATCGGGATGAAAGTGCAGGGTGTGAATCCGCAGTACGTGCGGGCGCTCAAGGATCTGGGACTGGATCTCGACGCTGATAACCTGATTGGCATGCGCGTGCAGGGGGTGACTCCAGAGTACGTTCGTGAGATGCGTGCTTTGGGCCTCAGCGTAACACCGTCCAAGATTATTGCGATGCGCGTGCAGGGGGTCACGCCCGAATATGTGAAAGCCCTGCAGAACCTCGGGCTGAAACTCAGCGCGGACGGCTTTGTCGCGGCTAAAATCCAGGACATCACACCCGAGTTCATCGAGCGGGCCCGTAGTCATGGGTTTAAGAATCTTGATCTGGACAAGCTCATGCAATTGAAACATGCCGGCGTGCTGGAACCTGAAGCCGATATTTAGAGGAGATCTTATGCAGCGGCGAATGGCAGTAGCTCTAATAGTCCTTGCATCTTGTGGAGTCTTGGGCGTCCGGCTGGTTGGGGCTGCTGAGACGCAGAGTGGGAATTGGACGATCGCACGGTCCGATATCCCGGGCAGAGTTGAGTTTTCACTCAGTCATCGTAACGGCCATTCTCACTATGAATCCGATTGGCCGGTGAGCGCATTTCAGGGGCTGGATGTCTCGAAACCGGGACGGCAGGAAGTGCGCTTCACGGTCTCTCGTGATGCAGGCAGGTTTGAATGCGAGGGGTTCCTCGACAATGGCGAAGGTGCGGGGTTATTCCATTTCATCCCCAACCCGAACTATGGCCAGCAAATGAAGGTGCTTGGTTTCGAGGTGGACACCGATGAGCAACTTGGGATGGCGCTCCACGATGTCAGCCCGGAATTCGCCAAGCAGATGAAGAGCGAGAACCTACAAGACCTGGATACAGGTAAGCTGATGGCGTTCCGCATCCATGGGGTCACGGCGAAGTTCGTCGAAGATTTGCGGGCGCCAGGATTGAACACTTCCGACAGTGACAAGTTGGTGGCGTTTCGTATCCACGGTGTGACTCCTGAGCTGGTGCGTTATTTGCGCCAGGCCGGCTACACCCCCGATGAAGATGTGCTGGTTGCGATGAGAATTCATGGCGCAACGCCAGGATGGATGGACCAACTACGCAAGCTCGGCTATGGCCAAGTTGAACTGGAGAAGCTGATTGCTTTTCGGATTCACGGCGTGTCACCGGAGTTTATCCAAAGGCTGCAGTCACTCGGCTACTCACACCCGGAACCCGATCAGTTGATTGCCATGCGCATTCACAACGTGACCCCCGAGTACATCGCCGAATTGCGATCCCGCGGCATGCAGGACTTGACCGTCGACCAATTGGTGAATTTCCGAATTCACGGGATTGACTAGAATGTGTAACCTAGCGCGAGAGGCAAATGCAATTGCAGCCAGAAGACAACTTGATCGCGGCATGTGCTGACTGCCACCGCTCACTCCATAGAAGTTAGTCCAGACCGTCCCGATCTCGTGTTTCGTGCTTGTTGCTTTGCGGTTCCGTGCTTGCAGCTTCGTGTTAACGGGGAACTTCAGAAGCGCGCTCACGACTAGATTTCCAACTTGCAGGTAAGCGTAAAAACGACTCTCACATACCGCAGCACGTAGCCACCCAACCGCACGATTTTCAGCACTTCCTTGGCCTTCTTCACTTGATTTCGCACATTCCCTCAGTGGTCACCCCAAAACCGGCCATTTATGGGCACTTCAAAACCGGCCATTAACTGCCTACTCCAGGACATAAGTTTTGGGACTCCTTCGGACAGGAACCGCTAAGTGGATTGCTGTCCGATGCTCTTTCTCATCTCGGCTTTTTGCTGGTGGCACGTTTTTGGAGAAAAATATTGCGCCAGGGAGGGCCTAGGAACGACGATCACAAACTCGGTCGACCTGCAGCATCCCCTGCTTTGCGGCCTCGGCGGCACGCATTTCCGGTGTTCCACTGTTGTTTTACCTGCCGACCATCGTATTCGGCAAGAACGAACATACAGCTTGCAAAAAAATTCTGCTCCCCTTGTGTAACTTTGTAACCGGCATGATAGGGTAAGGCTCGGCCTGCTGGGGTCGCGCCCGGTGTGCCGATCCAGGGCCGATGCGACGGGGCTGGCTCCGAAGACACCGGTTTCGCAAAACCCTCTGCGTGTAAGTCCAGTGACGGGCTTATGGAAGCAGAGGGTTTTGCTTTGGCGTCGATGTTTTTGGTGAAGCCTCGCAGCGGAGGCCCTGGATCCCAGAACGCGAAGACCGCCGGGCCCGCTTTTGCCCGGCGTCCTTATTGCTTCGAAGCGGGTGCGTAACTGTAGAAGAACCATCATTGGCCAACCTCCGCCGAGGCGCCATCGGTCACAGCCAGTGTGCTCACTCCCACCTTGGTTCGCCAGCTGCGAGGACCACACTTGAGAACATGACCGTGATGGAGCAGGCGATCCAGCATGGCGCTCACCGCGGCGGTATCGCCCAAGAGCTTGCCCCAATCGTCCACGGGGCGATTCGAGGTAACCATGGTACTGGCTCGCTGATAGCGTCGCATCACGATCTCCAGCAGATCCTCAGCCGCGGTAAGAGGTAGGGTGCGGATGCCTAAGTCATCGATGATTAGCAGGGGCACGGAAGCCAACTCGGCCATGTATTCTTTGCGCGTGCCGTCGATATTGGCATCCGCCAGTTCATCGAGGAGCACATGCGTCTCACGGTACAGGACCCGGTACCCCTGTTGAATGGCTGCTTGGCCTATGGCCTGCGCTAAATGACTCTTGCCGGTGCCCGGTGGACCGAGAAAAAGTGCATCGTGGTGCTGGAGGATGAAAGTACCCGTAGCGAGGTCAAAGACTAAGCTGCGATTCATCTTTTTGTTGAAGTCGAAATCGAAATTATCAAGCGTGGCTTGTGGATCGCGAAAGCAGGCTTGCTTGCGCCGCCGTTCCAGCAATCGCTCACTGCGGCGCGTCAGCTCATCGGAGACGAGGCAGGCAATCAGATCCATGGGCGACATGGCTTCGGCCTGGGCCTGTCGCAAACGAGTTTCTAAGACCGCCGCCATACCACCCAGGCGTAGTTGGCGCAGGGCGCGATTCATTTCAATCAGATTCATGGGCGGGAGGCTCCTTGGTTTTTTGTTGAATCAGATCGCGGTACTCGAGCAGATTGCGAATCAAGGGATCGACTTGCTGCAGGCTCACGGGAGCAGGCGGGCAGTGCTCGAGGTAGTGTCGGATGAAGCGATACTCGTGCACTCTCATCTCCAGAACCACGGCACAAGCTTTATCCACCGCCGGTGCACCAAACTTTTTAGCCAGAGCGAGCACGCCCTGGATGCGGCGGACGGCAACTTGACCTTGGTTTGCATGCAGGGTGCGACAGAAGATACCGATATGCGAGCCCGCTTGCTCGGTTCGCCACAGCAGCTGATGGACGCGCAGGGGAGTTCGTGGAGAACGGTCCTCGGCCTGGATGCGATGTAAGCCACGTTTCTGGCGTACATGCTCGCGCATGAGCTGACCGGTTTTGGGGTCGAGGATCCGAACGAAAATGCTGTCCCACTGCACTTTGACCGAGCGGCCGATCCAACCCGGCGGTGCACTGTAATAAGCGGCCTCCACTTCGACGCAACCATCGGGATGCACCGTGCGTTCGCCGAACTGGTAATAACGGAAAGGCTCCAGCGGCAAGGGCAGCAAGGCTGGTTTTTCTTCCGCAAACATGGCCGCAACCTGCCGCTTGGTGGTGCCGTGGATGCGGGTATCGGCCCAGTTTGTTTCCCACTGATCGAGATATGCTTGCGCCTCCTCCAGACTTTCAAAGCGCTTGCCCTTGAGCGGCGTTTTCTTGGCATGGCCAACTCCCGATTCCACCTTGCCTTTTCGGTCTGGATCATTGATTCGACACGGCAGCGCAACTACGCCGTAGTGAGCCAGGACATCGCGGAAGAGTGGATTCAGAGTGGGATCATAAATGTCGGGCGTCAGTACACCTTCTTTTAAGTTGTCAAGGACCACAATGCGTGGCGCTCCTGCTAGTCGGCGGAAGGCTTTCTCGTGGAGCTGGGCCCAGATACGCGAACTGGAGCGAAAAGTCAGCAAGCGGACGGCCTTGCGACTGTAGCCGAGCGTCATCACGAACAATCGTGTGCGGCGATACTTGCCCGTCTCAGGATCCCGGACCATGGGACCGCGCCCATAATCAACCTGTCCTTCCTCCCCTGGAGCTGTGATGATTACGGCACAGGGTTCTGCGGTTTGCCCTCCGCGGAGTTTGCGCACGAAGCGCTTAACGGTCCCATAGCGCCCAGAAAAGCCAGACTGGGAAACCAGATCCTGCCAAATTCCAATGGCATTGCGACCTTGCCGCAAACCCAGCTCGATGGCCTCACGAAAGGGTTCGCAGATGCTGGCCGAAGGACCCACGGCCGTTTTGGGGGGCCCGGAGTCGGTGGCCACCGAAATGGCCGGTTTTGCCGCTAAGCCGCTGACCACGGAAATGGCCGGTTTTGCCGACGCCCCTTGCCGTCTCGGCCGGCCGCGTGGCCCAACCGTAATTCCAGCTGCCTTCAGATAAACACTTGCAGTCTCACGACGTACGCCCGTTTCTTGCTCGATGCGTCGTAACGACCACCCTAACCGTCCAAGTGCTATGACTTGTTGTTTGGCCTGCTCGCTCAATGCATTGCTCATGCCGTCGAAGGCTAAACTGTCCTTCGTCGGAATCAATGTCTGGAGCAGGCTCAGTTAATGGCCGGTTTTGAAGTGGCCATAAATGGCCGGTTTTGGGTGGCCACTGAGGCATTCCCCGGAAGGTTTTTTTGACACAGTGCCGAGGTTACCACTGTTATAATCCCCCCTGTGAAGTGCCCGTACTGCCTGCAAAACCTTCACGATGTCGGAATTTGTCTCGCGCAAGGCGTTGAGGGCGGTTCGTTGTGATGCGGCTGTCCGGCTCGTAACAAGATCGTTTTGCATTTGTAAAACCCCACCATGCAGCATGGGTGCTACGGTAGTCACGAATTATCCACACTTGGGGAAGAGTCATCGAGGAAGTGGAAACGGGTGGTGCTTCTTGCTGCTGCCTGGCTGATCCCCACCCTTTGTTGTGCAGGCGATTGAGAAACTCGGTGCAGCCGGAGGATTTGGTTTCTATCACTGTGCGACCAGTTCTGCCCCGGCTGGTACCGCCAGGGTCGGATTCGGATTCCCACCACCTGGGTTGAGAATTCCGATTGACCTACGAGGGTGGAGACGCTGAGCTGATTTCCGGGCGCCAGAGAACTACTCGGAACGGCTACTCCGAGGGAGCCCATGTGGATCTGCTGGTTTATGCGTCGCAGCGAGCTTCGCACCTGAAACCGTCTCTCAGCCTGGGTGCCGGCTTCAAGTATTACAAGGCCGCACATCCCACGGCCGGGTTACCGCTTGCAAACTTCGCCGCGCTCAACGTGGCAAGCCAGGCCGAACCTCTGATTATCCTTGGGGGCAGAATCAAGGCCTTCAGAGCCACTGGCTGTTACGTTTGGGCTTCTGTGATTACACCACTCCCTATACTGGCAATCTGATCACACTTGCGCCGGGCGCGAAATTAAAACGGCTGGGTCCACGGTTTCGTGTTTTCTGTAGGCGTGAGTCATGCGTCTGGAGGCCGCTGAGACTTGGCCCCAACCGCGTGATACGGTTGCTCTATCCATGCTGAGCTACAGGGCGGAACAAGAACTGCTGGACTGTGAGGGTGACTTGGGGGCAGTGTTGATGTTGACTGAACGCGAGGGCCGGATCAGTTGACCGCTGTGCGCATTGACAATGTGACCACCGAGTACATCGCCGAGATGCGATCCCGCGGAATGTAGGATTTAACCGTTGCTCGGCTGGTAAGTCTCTGGATTCATAAAATTGACTAGAGCCTGCAAGCTCCAGCGTTATTCAAGACGCAAAATTGTGGATGAACCCATGCACCGCGAAGGCGAGACGCCTCTTGGCTGCGAGTTGGGGACGAGAAGTCGCACGGAACCAAGTCGAGAACTTCGTTGCGCACCCTGGCCCACTGGGCGGCAAAAAGTCCGCAATGCCCTGCTCTGCAGCTCAATAGCTACCTCGGCAGCAAAGACGGCGCAGCATGAAGCGCCGAATCCAGGGATTGAGTGAGGTCTCCTACTCGTCCGCTACTAATTAATGATGTTCCGGATGGTGTGTTCCTTTTGCCGGTGGATAGAGCCAATACAGATGGCAGGCCCAGAAGCCTTTCTATATGCTCCGATTCTCCGTTGAAGGGGGCGAAGCTGGCGTGGGCCGAGGGTCAGCGGTTCGACTGTGCAACCTGGTTGCACAACGCCCGTGCACTGTCGAAGGAAGAGTTCAGGCGGGAGGTGGAGAAGAAACTAACCGGCCGTGAAACGGAGCCGGACGAAATCAGCTACTTCAAGGTGTGTTCAAGAGCGAGACCCCGGTCATCGAACAGGCATTGGAAACAGCAGCTTTGATGCTGGGGAGCAACAAGTCGCGAGGATGCTGCTTGGCGATGATTTGCGCGGATTTCCTGGCACGTGCGAATCTGGATTACGGGAATCCGGAAATATTGCTGCATTCGATCCAACAGTTTTTCTAGTTCCTGCCGGGGAGGCGTAAACAGGCATTTCTAGAACAGTTGAGTCAAAAGGCGTCATGAGTCGGATTCGACCAAAGCAGCCACGTCTCCAGCTGGATCCCGAATCCTACGAGCAGCTTTGTCGAGAAGTTCTGCAAAGAACGGATGGCGATCTCAGTTCTGCGGCAGCCTGGAGAGTCTTCAGATTCGTCACGGGGAATTTCGGGCTCAATCCGGAGATGACTCCCAGCAGAACGTGATTACCGTGTGTACGCCTTCTCATGATGCGTTGCATCGAGAGGCCAGTCAGCGAATCATCCCTTGCTATGCTACTTTTGTTGCCCGCTGCTAGACTGGCAGGCGGCAAAACTCTGATGACGTCTCGCGGAATGACGGCGCTCGGCTGATGCTCGGCAGAATATGCAGATAGTGATTATCGGCGCAAACGGACAACTGGGAAGCGACCTGTGTCGGGTGTTGGCGGGCCAGAATGTCTCCCTGTTTCCATTTCTCCACCGCGACTTAGATGTCACGAACTCAACACAAGTGGGTCAGGTGTTGGGTTCCATCCAGCCGGACGTGGTAATTAGCACCGCTGCCTACCACAAGGTGGAGGAATGCGAAAAGCAGCCGGCGCTTTCGTTTGCGGTTAATGCCATCGGTCCGCGGAACCTAGCTCTGGCGTGCCAGCGCCACAATGCGGTGCTTGTGCATTTCAGCACGGACTATGTTTTCGATGGTGCCCGGCAGCAACCGTACACCGAGAGGAATTTGCCCCATCCCTTGAACGTGTATGGGGTCTCCAAGCTTGCCGGGGAGAACATGGTAGCTTTGACCTGGTAACGACACTTCGTCATCCGTACCTGCGGGCTCTACGGAGTGGCTGGCAGCAGCGGGAAGGGTGGCAACTTCGTCGAGACCATGCTGAGAAACGCGGTCGCGGGTGCTCCTATCCGGGTTGTCAATGACCAGGTACTCACACCAACGTTTACGGGAGATCTAGCAGGGGCCGTGGCAAAACTGATTCGCACCGAAACGTATGGCTTGCACCACATCAGCGCCGAGGGGCAGTGCTCCTGGTATCAGTTCGCCCGCAAGATCTTTGAACTGGAGGCTCTGAAGGTAAACCTCACGCCCGTCAGCACGAGCGAATTCAACAGCCCAGTGCAGCGACCTGCGTACTCGGTATTGAGCAAGGAAAAGCTGAAGCGCTTGGGGCTAACCATGCCGCGGTGGGAAGAGGGGCTAGCAAGGTATTTGGCTGCTCGCCGCCACCAAAAAGAAGCCTGCAAACAGTATGGCCTAAGACGTTGAGTCTGCGCAATTAAGGCTAGTCTTTGACTGCAAGCGTGACGAGGCTCGGTCCTTGCCATGGCAAAACCTCATCGATGTGCTTAAGGATCGGGATGGCGCTGTCCAGTAATTTTAGTTGCAGCTTCGAGAACGTTTTCTTTCCCAACAACTCTCCGTTTACTCACTAGCCAGGAACAGAGCAGCGATCGAAATCGAACAATTTCTCGACTCAAAAACCTGCCCTCTTCAAGACTTCCTGAAAAGATGCCTTGGTATCAATGAGGCGGTGATCTGCTTCAGACCATGGCCGGTTTCGAACTCAATCAGACCATCGGCGCGATTGTCCATCGGCTTTGCCGGCTGATCTGGATGATTCTTCACCAAGGGATCCATCACGAAGAACGGGGCCCCAACCGTCGACGAAAGGTCGAAGCGAGCACGCACTGCGAGAATGATCCGGCAACTCCGAAGTCTCGGCTATCGGGTCGAACCGCCGACTGTTCAACCCAATACAGCATGACGAAGGGACGCAGGATTTTTGACCGTGCTGATCTGTCCTAGCCGGTGATGACAAGCGCTTGAGTCCTCAACGGGAATGAGGAATGAGCCCCAGATAGCTTCCACTCTTGCCGCAGTGAAAACGCGCTCCGGATTCCCGATGATCGAGGTCATAGCCGCCAAACGACGGCACAGTAGGTGTTCCAAGAGCGGCCCGCGGACGTTGCGCCGATGGAATCAGGTTCGATGGCCTAAACAACGTAGCAGCGAATCGTAGATCGTACGACGGAAACTGCCTTCCGGAGCCAAGCGCTCGCGCGTGCGACGCCAGGCGTTCAGAGCGCGCCAGCCCACGGAGTTTTGCACCGCTGCCAAAATGTCCTCGAGATGAGTGAATTTATCGCGCAAGCTTGCGACCTCCTGTTCCCGGTCTGCAAGTGTGTCACGCGCTGAGGCTAACTTGGCTTCTAGTTCACGGATGGCGCTTGATGAGTGCTGCTCTGCCGCAGGCTCTGCTAAAGGCTCAGGCTGGACGACAGCTACGGAGGAGGCGGGTTGATCTTCGCGCCGATTCTGGAGCTGAGAATCTCTAAGCTGGGGACTGATAAAAATTGCATCACCCCATTTTGCTTGACCATTCTCATGATAGTGGACGTTGTATATATCGAATAGAGAGTACCCGTAGCCGAACAGGAAGGCAGCTATCTCGTGAAAAAAGGCTTGTCCTTCGTAAATCGGAACGAAATCAACTTCCGTATAAATCAGAGAAATGGCAGCATGGCTTAGTTTCTCCTTGGCCCCTTGCAAGGCCATTAGGTCCCCACCTTGAATGTCGATCTTTAGAATCTGAATTGTACTAATTCCCGCTTGTCTGCAAAACTCATCTACTGTCGTCACGGGAACTTCGATTGTACGGAGATTTTCGATCTCATTTGCAGGCGTCACCCAATACCTAGACTCTGTCGCTGATGGCAAGCAAGAGTTCGTGACGCTATTTCTGTTAACGTAGAAGATGCTTTTTCCAACCTTATTGGAAATAGCCAGTTGAATTGGTCTGACCAGAGAATTGCCTGAGAATTTGCGGCCAAGCTGCTCAAATGCATCCGGAAACGGCTCAAAGGCGTAAATCACTGCTTCAGGAAATAGGTTAGCGTATACAGCAGAGGTCTGGCCGATATTGGCGCCTATGTCGAAAATCGTACGCACTTCTGCGGGTGTAACAAGTGTCAGCTGGTCGCAAAAACTATCTTTCGGAGATGTCATTCTCCCATTTCCCTGTGTCGAGTTGGCGGCCGAACATGCCGCGGGTACTGTGTCATTCGATCTTGGTTGAGCGGGCCTGGGCGACATGGAGCTCAGGAGCGCTGAGCTCAGAACTGATCAAAATGGCGTCTCATCATCCCAATCGGCCGACTTATTTCCTAATCGACAACATTATATTCGTAATGGCAAGCGCCAAAAACAAGCCCCGCTCCGCTTCTAAAGAGACCTTGCAAAACCAATAGAGAAATCAACTAGGGCGGTCGAGGGAGTGCTCTTATCGAAAAGCCAGGCCTTCCTCGTTCCGCGAATCGAGCTTCAGCGAAGCCGTTTCCCGACTCTAGGAGGAAGGCGTATTACCTGATGTTCATGCACCAACATCCTGCCGCCAAAGGCCGGAAAGGAACTGAAGGAAGTGGGGCGGCCGAAGTGAACGGGAGTTTGGCGAATCTGGCGCGGGCGGAGGGCACAGGAAGTTCGGGTGCAATCTGGTAGCGCAAGGCCCGCTCACTGTCGAAAGAAGCCTTCAGGTGGGAAGCGGAGGAGGAACTGAGCGGCCAAGAGGCAAGTCGCACGAGATCATCTACTTCAAGGTGTACAAGATTCAGATCCCGGTGATGGAGCAAGCGCTGGAAACAAGGACCTTGATGCTGGGCGGCGCCAAGGCACGTAGGTACTGTCTGGAGCCGCTCTGCGCCGATTGTCTACTTGGAGCGAATGTGGACAGCGGAAGTCCAGAGAAATTGCTGGACGGCATACGACCGTTTTTCACGCTTCTACCAAGTGAACAAAAGCAGGAATTCCCGGTACAAGTTAACCCACGGGATTTATGACTCAGATTCGGCCAAAGCAGCCACGTCCTTCCGCCCTTCCGTGGTCGTCCACGCGCGGACAGGAGCGGACTGCCTTCACCAAAAGTGCGGAAGACTCGGTTTTTGGAGTGACCACTGAGGCTGAGGGTCTGAAAATCCTTTAAAGGAATAAATAGCTGGCGGTGCCAGTCATCCGGCAGTTTCGAAAACCTGAAGGTCCATCCCAAACAATTCCTCGGCCGATCCAGGGATGATTCCGAGCAAAATCTTATTACGTTCTGCGTTAATTAACTGCTATCCAGTAACCCCCCAACCTTACTCCTGCGCTGCGACGTCGCAATCAACCAGCATGAGTAGTAGGGTGAGGGAGACTAGAATAACGGCGACAAGAACCGCGGTAAGATCGCGTTTCGAAAATCAAAGGCAGACGAAGGGGACAGAAATCTACGACCCACTGAACCAGTGGATGTAGGTCTCCCCAAGCCCAAGCCTGGGGCTGAAATAGACCGGGCCGAATACTATTCCTCGGCGAGCAAACTGCAGTCCGGTTGCGGCGGAGGGCCAAACAGCCAAAAATACGCGTTCAACAGTTGGGATCTGCAACCTTGGGGCCGGGTTTTATGCCAGTCGAAGATTTGCTTCTCGGAGATGCAGAGGATTTTCACGAATTCGCTGTCTGTAATGCGCTTTTGTTTCAGCACCCGAGTCCGTTTGCGCAGAATGCAGGGTATAGATTTTCCCGCGCCCAGGAGACCGTGACAATAAGCTAGCAAACGCTTGCGGCGTACCATCGCGGCGAGCCAAAGCAGCTGGAAGACTACTATCCGCGGCAGCAACTTCCAGAGAACTACGGCAGGGTAACACTTGGCGATCAGACACAACTGGTTACGTGTGATTAACTGAATGACCTTCGGATGTGTGGCACTTCCCAGTGTCGCACTTCCAATGTGGTACGCGACGGCATCGGGCACATAGCAACCCGTGTAGCCCATCAATTGAGTACGGATCGCCAAATCCAAGTCGTCAAGGTAAGCAAAGAGGTCTTCATCCAAGCCCTGGATTTCGTTAAGAACAGAGCGCCGGAACAAGGTACCGGCACCGCAGCCGGCCAGGATCCAACTTGCCTTCTCGAACTGGCCATTGTCCATATCGCCATGACCGAGCCGATATGCTCCTCCCCCCAGAAGCAATGCATCTCCAGCTCCGTCCAGATAGCCTTCTTGGGCCACGCTCAGTAGTTTGCCCGTTGCGAAAGCGCAATTCGGATCAGCTTCCACGGCAGCAACTAGCTTGGCGATAAATTGAGGATCGAGTTCCATATCGTTGTTCAATATCAGAACATATTTGGAAGAACCGTCAGCAATTCCGCGATTAATCGAGGCTGTGGTTCCGTAGTTCCTCTCGAGCAGTATCGTGCGCACGTTCGGACCCAACGGATCTTTGAGTATTAAGTCTGGCAATGCATCGTTCTCAACGATGATAATTTCGTAGCTGCTGTGAGGAAGACTCTGACGAGCCAGGAACGCGAGACAGCGTGCGGTCAGATCCGGCCGATGTAGCACGGGAATAATTACAGACACGAGTTTAAGGTTACGATTCATTAAGTCCGCTGGAAATTAGATGGGGAAACTAGCGACTCTCTGGAAGGTTCAATTTCTGTCCTATGATCCATCGATCTTAGACCCGGTATCGCTGTGCGATCGGAAAGACGCGACCAATACCAAAAGCCTTCGGCATGATCTTGAGGTTTGGAGCGGCCTGCTGGCGCTTGTACTCATTTCGGTTCACTCTTTGAATGATTCCCTGCACAAGCTGGAGGGGCAGCTTGCGCTTGCTGGCGATTTGCCTAGCGCTAGCATTTTCCTCGACATAATCGCGCACGACCTGATCTAACACCTCGTAAGGCGGAAGGGTATCCTGGTCGGTCTGGTTGGGACGAAGCTCCGCGGAAGGCGGCTTATCTAGGGACGGCTGAGGTATGATCTCACCCTCCCGATTGATCCAGCGCGACAGCTCATACACCATACCTTTGTAAATATCGGCAATCACCGCCAGGCCGCCGACCATATCTCCGTACAGAGTGCAGTATCCCGCGGCCAACTCACTTTTATTTCCGGTACTGAGCACAATAGCTCGGAGTTTATTCGAGAGTGCCATTAAGATTGTGCCACGGATACGAGCCTGCAGGTTCTCCTCTGTGACGTCCTCCGCCAATCCACAAAAAATGGGGGCAAGCGCTTTACGAAACTCATGGTATTTTTCAGTAATCGGAACAACTTCGTAGATGAGCTCCAGATTCTCCGCCAGCTGGCGCGCATCCCTTAAGCTGCCTTCCGAAGAAAAAGGCCCGGGCATGGAAACCCCAATCACGTTCTTTGGCCCTAAGGCGTGAGCGGCGATCACAGCGACCAAGGAGGAATCAATTCCGCCACTGAGTCCGATTACCGCCTTCTCGAACCCGCATTTGCGACAGTAGTCGCGAGTGCCCAGGACCAAAGCATCAAAGACTGCCTCGACCTCACTCGTCGGCTGTGGGTGAATGTCGGTTGATCTGCCCTCTTCAGTCTCGAAGAAGATCAGGTCTTCCCCGAAAGACTTTGCCTGGGCACGGACCTTTCCATTCTTCCCGAGAACCAGGCTGGAACCGTCGAAGACCAAACTGTCGTTGCCACCAACCATGTTGACAAACGCAACCGGAACTCTGTAATGCTTGGCTATCGCCTGGAGCATCCTGCAGCGGAAAGCGCGCTTTCCGAAAGCATAAGGCGAGGCCGAAATGTTAACGAGGAGGTGCGGATTACTAGAAGCAATCTCTTCTACCGGATCACGACGATAGAGTGGGCGTTTCCAGAAGTTCTTGTCATTCCAACAATCCTCGCACACTGTAATGCCCACACGCAGACCGTTCACGCGAATAACACGTGGCTTTCCCCCCGGCTCGAAGTTCCGCTGCTCGTCAAAGACATCGTATGTTGGAAGAAGAATCTTGGCCTGCTCGTAGACGATCTTCCCGTCTTGTAAAACAGAGGCCATATTGACAAAGGGCTTGCCGGCTACTTGGCGGGAACGCGCCACATGACCTACGATAGCGGTCATTTTCTTCGGAAGACTCCGAGCCAGTTGACGGAGCGCACGACAATTGTCATCTGCGAATCCGTTGCACTGCACCAAGTCCCGAGGCGGATAACCGCAAATCGACAGTTCCGGGAATAGTACCAATCGCGCACCAGCTGCTTCGGCCCGAAGCGCAAAGTCGAGTATTTTCGTAACGTTACTAGCCAGATCTCCGACTGTGGGGTTCACCTGCGCGACCGCAATCAGCATCCGTCTCTCCTTGTTTATCAGATGAGCGAGCCAGGATTAGAGATTTCTGCTTCATCAGCAATACGATGCGCCGTTTGGCACGACACATTACTCTCCTAAGGCAGTTAGCGCTTATTCCAAACGAGTGATGTACGAAACGGCTTCGAGCTTAGTCGCGACCTGCTCTAGAACAGACCACGGATCAACGACAACGCTACCTGGTGGAATCTGGTGCGCAGCGGACTCGAATAACTCCGCATAGCCTGGCCAGGGACAGGTGATGGCAAGCGTGGAACAGCCTCTCAGGAAAAGGTCTTTAGGGTCCTCGTAGATCACGACCATTTCACCGGACAGCAAGGCAGACGCGGCTCCGCCAGCCTGATAATCATGGGCGAATACTTGACGCCCACGCTCCGCCAAACGCTGGCACAGCCAAACTCCTGGTGAGTAGTCGATCACTCCCGTGAAAGGCTTGTAGGCGAGTCCCAAAACACCCACTGGAGCACCATCGCGAGTATGAGCCAAGACTGTTTCCAACAGACGTGCGTTGACGACGTCATTCACTTTGTCAGTTGCTTCAGCAAGTGGCGCCTCAACTCCGACTGAGTGGGCAGTATACTGGAAAAGACGGTTATCGCGAGGGAAGCACGGGCCTCCAAAGCCCAAGCCCGGCCTGAGGTATTCCTGCCCGATGCGGCGGTCCCTTCCAATGGCTCTCAAGATCGCCCCAGGGTCAGCCTCGGGAATTTTCGCGCAGATCGCACTGAGCTGGTTGGTGAAACTGATTTTCATGGTGACAGCACAATTCACAGAGATTTTAGCGAGCTCCGCACTCGAGAGCGACATACGTTCAACTGGAGCCCCATTGGTGTTGAAGCGATGATAAAGTTGCTGCAGCAGAGTCCCTGAAACCATATCCGATTCGCCGATGAGGACAAAGTCGGGTCCTAATAGCCCGTGCACGACGTCTCCCAAGGCAATAAATTCCGGGTTGTAGCAAAGCCCAAAGTCCCGGCCACACTTGCCCGACAACTCTTGCTCAAGTATAGGCTTTATGACACCGACGCAGGACCCGGGAGTCACGGTGGAGTTAATGACAAACAAAAACCCTGCGCGCTTTCGTTGCCGCACTTGCGTGGCAACCTCTTTCATTGCCTTGAGCAAATATTCGTTGCTGAAGCTACCGTCGGGCAAACTTGGAGTCGGAGTCACAAAGAAACAGGACTGAGACCTCTCCAACGCATCACCAAAGTTAGTGGTAGCTCGCAGCCGGCCACCGCTCTGGTCGATCATGCCTTGCAGTCTTGGCTCCAGCACTGGGGCGACGCCCTTGGTAAACGATTCCACCTTACATCGGTCAACGTCAATACCGACAACCTCAAATCCACGAGCGGCCATGGAAGCGGCAACACATGCACCCAGTTTGCCGAGTCCACACACTGTGATCCTTTGAAGACGCTCAGAAGAAAACATCACGGCTCCTTATCGAGAGTCCAATGGTGTGCCTTTGCTAACGTACCCGCGGCATTTTTTGGCGCCGCGGCTATCCTCGTGAAACCCCAAGAAAGGCGTCGTATAAACGGCGTCGCACAGTTCCTTCAGGAGCGACAATATTACGGATTCTTCGCCAGCGATTAAGAAGCCGCCACCCAGCGGAGGTCTGAACAGTCTGCAGTAGCTGTTTTGCATTTCGATTCTCATCACGTAGCCGCCTTACCTCTTGATCCGACGCGTTCAGTAGATCCCGAAGCTCACCGTTGCGGTCGCGAGACTCCTCAAGACTCTGCCTCAGAGCAGCGGTCTCGGCTTGCGTTGCCGCCACAGCCTTTTGCGCTGCAATTAACGCGCCCGCGATGGAAACCCGAGGGACACTCTCTGGCAGAGAGCGACTCACGAAAAGATAGTTGCAGTCGGCGCGACTTCGGACCTCCGTTGCCCTCAACCACCCGGTGCAGGCACCATATTCCCAGGCGATGTATCCCGCGTTGTGCAGGATTGCTGACACTCGATCAGTGGAGCTGTTCACCAGCCGCAGTCTTTCGTCATAGCACTCAGCTAATATGAAATCCACACGATGATCAGTCAGAAAGTGACCCAGTCCTTCGAGCACCATTTCTTCCGATCCCTCCACATCCAATTTCAGTAGTCGAATGTGCTCTACCTGCCTTTCTTTGAGAAAGGTTTCAAGTCGTAGGCAGGGAACGGTTATAATTTTCTTGCATTCGTCAATCGGGCCCAGCGAGCTCAGGCCCGTCTGATCGTCACTCGATATACGGAAGGGAACTTCCCCCTCTCGATCCGTCAATGCCGCATGAACAACCTCTGCACAACGCAGATTGTTGAGAGCAAGATTAGATCTTGTAATCTCACATGCTTCCGGATTAGCGTCGAACGAATAGACCTGTCCTCGTTCTCCGACTAATTGCGCTAAGAGGCAAGTGTAATAGCCGACCTGGCAACCTGCATCCACACAAGTGTCGTTTGGCCGAAGAATACGGGTAACAAGTTCAGATTCCGGTGCTTCAAAAAGTCTGTCTCTCAGCAGCAACTTGGCGATGGTGTCATTTACATCAAGCGTCAAGTTGAAACCCAGAACCGTGTTGACAACGCTGCAATTCACCCTGGTACCTCCAATTGAACGCTTCTTAGACTCTGCTCAGGAGGCAATAGGCTATGCCCAGAACCCTACTCTGAAAACAGAGCAACTCCGTTGACTTTCGCACAACCTTCGTTGCCCGCATCCCAGTTTTGAATTACGAATCTTCCAATTACAGCCATGTCTTCGACAGGAAGATGAACTAGGATCCGCTTAGTTGATGCGGGAACTGCAACCCTGTAAAGAAAGTCGTCTTCCTTTTTATTCAAGACCCCAAAACCAATTGTTCCCTCCATTATGCTGCAATCTATTTCCACGAGGTACGAAACCTCCGGAGTAGGAACAAAAATAAGACCAAACTGCACAGCGTACCCCCATGGGACGCGTGGAGCATCGATGTACATCGATAGTCGCTTCGGATCAGTCAGGAACGAGTTCTCAGAGATGCCCAGTTTTTTCATATCGAGCGAGAAGGGTATCGGTTCTAAATGCCTCTTGTCAGTCCGAGAAAGCGCGAAGTTCTTGGCGTGGTAAACAATGGTATCCTCCTGCTCTTCGACATCGTAGATCTTCGGAAACACAATCGTTTCGTTTTGGCGCCGCAAAACGTCGTGCGCATCAACAACTTGCGGTTTCTCTGAATAGTGGGAGAGCAGTCGGAGATACAAGTTCAGGACGTCATTCGCGCGATTGGGATCAGTTTGAAAACTGGACCCCCCCTCGCTTTCATAATGCACTGCTGTGGCGCGAAAATTGAACCGCGCCTTGCTTTTCGCCAGTAGAGACAGGATCAGGTAGGAATCCTCAGCCGTCGTGAGTTTGGGGTCAGCCAACACCGCCTGATCAAGTAAAGAAGAAGAGGCAACAAAGCAATTGGACGAAAAAAAACACGACTGCTCGAAAAAAGACTGACATTCGGAGATCCCAAAATTGAAGATGACGCGCTTCTCCAAATTTCCTTCAGCCGTCACTTTCGGCTTCAAATGAACACGAACACTTCCGGTATAGGCAAAGTATCTGTCAGTCTGGTGGCGATCGCCGGGAAGAAACAGCCACTCAAAATGGTTAGGCATCAACTCGTCGTCATCATCAAGAACTGCGAAATAGTCGCCCTTGACATTATGTAAACCGCACCAAAGCGATTTGCTTCTCGTCCCTCCCAAACAATCCACGCACGCAATGGACTCAAAACTTTTAGAGAATTGCGAGATAATGTCGCTCATGTCGAGATCTCGATACCGGACCAAGATGACCTCGAAGCGACCGAAGGTTTGGTTGGCAATGCTATTCAGAGCACGGCGCAGGACTTCTGAGGGTCGGCCACCGCAGCGAACAATGACCGAAATGAGGGGCGAAGTCGGCATATTTGGATTTTCACCAGGAGCGCAAGCGGCAGCCCTCAGATGGTGCGTTTCCAGGTGGTATTTGATCGCATTCTGCAGAAGCCTTTCGGCACAAAACTTCTCCTCAAAGATCTGCTGCGCCCGTCGTGAGCGATTAAACGCGTCCTCCGGATGACATCTTATTTCATCGAGCACTGTCCTTATCTGTTCGATGAGTTGCCGGTCAGAGCACTGTTGATCGAAGTAGTAAACACTATCGCCGAAGTTTCGTTCCAGCCAGGGTGTCCTGCAGCAGATAGCGATTGCGCCCACAGACGTGATTTCGAAGATTCGGTTCGAAATGACATCGTCTGCTAGATGCTTATCCGATAACAGTACCAATCCAACGCCGTTCTGCCTGTATTTCTCTTGCACTGACATACCGTCAAAACCCAGCGTACCTTTATACGACTTTCGATTAATATCCTGCCAGGATTTCGCCGGGCCAAAAATTTCAACGTTATCTAGCTCGCTCAGTAACATAAAAAATTTCGTTCTCCGCTTGTCCCAGTTAGTTCCGCAATAAGTAAGTTTTACCTTCCATTTTCTTAACCATAAAAGAAAATCGGGAGCCGTAACGTTCACTTGGCAACTGTTATAGTAGAAACCTATGTTGGAGGGCCGCCCGACTCCGAAAAGTAGATTTGTTAGGAACTCGGCGAGCTTGTCAGAAATCGTTAAATATCCATCGTAGGAAAGCAGGTTATGAAAATACTCCTTATTAGCCAGGAACCGATCCCGTGGTTCGTGGATGACGCCATAGGTTGGATATCCGGTGAGTTTCGGCTGGGTTGACGCTGCTGCTAAAACAAAATCAGGTGCGGCACTCTCCAACTCATCGCTATTCGTACAATGCAGCAGTTTGTGTCCAATACGCGACGCAGCAATTTCCAGGGAACTAAATGCCTGGTTCTCTGCAGCGTTTCGCCATGGATTCAAGAATGCAATCCGCACTTACTTTCTCCTAGAAACTATCGCGTCGCAAAATCGAACGCGTGACTTTGGCTTTCGTCAATGATTAGCACGCTGAAGGTTCCCCATGACGAATCGAATCAACAGGAACTAACGGTCGGCGTAGCGGCAGTCCCGGGTCCTAGCAGGCCTTAGCCATGAGGAACGCCAATGGTTTCTGTGGCCGAATCAGAATCCACCGATCTGTCAGATGCCAAGTCAGCATGCGGATGGATCTCCCGCTCTATAATCGTAAGCGGGCGTTTTTTTACCTGTTGGTAGATTCGACCGAGATACTCTCCTATAATACCTAGAAAAAGCGCATTAAGGCTTAGCGAGCCCAGAATCAGAATAATCAGAGTGGCAAAGCCTGGTGGCCAATTCTTGCCCAGCATGAGTCTGCCCAGCAAATAGCCAACGGTCGCCAAAGTGGTGATGGTCGAAACAGCAAGACCGAGATAAGTCGCTATTCGCAGAGGAATGATCGAGTGGTTCAAAATGCCATCCAAAGCTAGCCCCATCAACTGTCCAAAGGAAAACTTGCTCTTGCCCCAACGCCGCTCTTCTCTTTCATAGGGAATGCCGATCTGGTTAAATCCCATCGTAGCGATTGTTCCACGCAAATACGGCTGGTAGTCTTCAAATCTTTTCAGCTCGTCCAGAACGCGCCGGTCCAGCAAACGGAAATCTCCTGCATCGTGAGGGAGGTCGTCCTCGCTCAACGTGTCGATTAGACGATAGAAGATTTTTCGCGAGAGAGTGATCCGCCAGCCCTCTTTGCGGCTGCTACGTATGCCATACACAACTTGATAACCTTCTTCCCATTTCCGCACAAACTCGACAATCAACCCTGGGGGGTCTTGTAGGTCGCAATCCAATTGGATGGCCGCATCGCCGGTCGCGTGCACAAAGCCGGTGAATATTGACCGCTGAAAACCGAAATTACGGGAAAACCGCAAGACTCGAATCCGCCCATCCCGCTCAGCCAATCCCTGTAGCAACTGGAAGCTTCGGTCAGTGCTGTGATTGTCAGTGAAAACGAACTCATAATTGTAGCGGTCTGCGATCGTAGCCATAACCGCCGTTACAGCGTCGTAAAGGGGCTGCACATTTTTTTCTTCGTTAAACACCGGAACCACGATACTCACGAGTTTTTTCACTTTAGGCATTCTTCTCACCAACTACTGCGTATTGCGCGCCCAGTGGGAGCCAAGAAAACCAAGGCTCGAGGGCACGAAGGTACGAGAAAACGCGCGGCAGAAAGACAATGTAATCACAAGAAATGAATCGCAAGTTTGCAACAGCGAAATAGGTTAAAAGCTCGGACGGCCGCAGCAAAATAGCATCTTTATCGAACGGACACTGGCTGACAACGCAACGCGTCAGCGGGTTGGCAGGATTGTGCTCAAACACGGTTAACATGCCACCTAGGCAAAGCCGTCCACTCAGCTCGTGAACGATCATCTGACGGTCTCCCAGAGCGATGTGGTGCATGACGTTAGCAACGACAATCACGTCGTAGTCGTAAGCCAGATCTCTAAGCCGCGAGGTAAATTGTCCCTGCGCAAGCAGACCGCTGTCCACTTTTGAAATGCTGGCCTCGGAAATATCAAATCCGTGCAATTCACAACCGGGTAGATGCCTCTTCAGAAAGCTGGAAAGAAGTCCGACGCCACACCCAAAATCCAACACTTTGCCGGAAAATCCCGGTGGCAGCAAACGGGCAACATGACGGGCCTTGTATTCTGCAAAGTACTCTGAGCCCTCGCCGGAAATAGCGACCGTTCTGTCTAGCACCTCCCTATAGTGTTCAGCGAACCTGTCAAAATCCATGTTTGGGGGCAGTCTCTCTCCCTCTAGCTTCTGCCGCCGCTATTACGCGTCGCACTCCCTCAACCACGCTAGTTTTAGGAGTCCAATGGGTTGCTTCTACAAACCGGCGATTGTTGCCGACAATCCACATAGCCTCATCTTCACGGTAGGGTCTCGTTCCCCACTGCAGCAAGTGTCGAGGACTGTTCAACTCATTGGCGATGATTTCGCCCATCTCCCGGATGCTCACAGCCTTCCCAGAGCAGACGTTGTATGCCTGATAAGGAGCCAATGCCTCGCATCGAGCAGCCGCCAGAAAGGCTTCCACGACATCGTCTACGTATAGAAAATCCCGGACCTGCTCACCGGGCGTCAGGTCGACGGGCTGGTTCGACTGCAGACGGTCGATCAAATACGGAACCAAGCGCTGGGCCGCCTCTCCAATGCCGAAAACACCAAACAACCTGAGCGTAACGAATGGGACACCAAGGCGGATTGCCAATGCGTTTGCGTAAAGCACCGACGCAGCCTTGGCTGCACCGTAGAGAGAGATGGGAGACAGCGGTTGTTCCTCACAAAAGTAGGACCCTTCCGAGGAGGCCATACCGTACTCGGAGCAACTGCCGGTGTGAACAAAACGCCGAACAGGCCATTTCGCGGTGACCTCGAGCAGCCGAGCAACGAAGCCCACGTTGTCTTCGATCAAGGCATCCATGTCGCGGTCGAGGTGATTCACACCGTAGGATGCCAAGTGAAAAACTATGTCCGCCGACACTCCTGCAAGACCTTTCCTGAGGTGCTCTGTTTGAACTGATGGCACCTCAAGGAGTTCAATTCCTGAAAGAGAGTCCAGAACAGACCGATTCTTCGAAGTTGCTCGCAGCAGAGTGTAGACTTGAATATTCTCAGCCAGCAACCTTCGAACGAGTGCAGAACCGATGAACCCGGTTGCTCCGGTAACCAGCGCAGACCGGAACGCATTCATTCTTTTAGTCGTCCCATATAGTCCCGAATTTGTTTCGCCGTCATCCGCGGCGCCGATTGCGGATCCTCGAGATAATTCCGGTACCATTCGACAGTCAGCTGCAGACTCTCGTCGATGCTGAGCATAGGCTTCCAACCTAGCCAGGCATGGGCCTTGCTGCAATCCAGTTTCAGATACTGTGCTTCATGCAGGTCGTCTTCCTTAGGTTGAACTGTTAGTTGACCTTTTCCCCAAAATCGAATCATTCGCATTGCGAGTTCTGAAACTGAAATCGAAGCTTCATCGTTCGGGCCAAAGTTCCAAGCCTGGGCATAGCTATGGTCCCCTCCCCCCAAAAACTCGCCCAACATCAGGTAACCTCGAATCGGCTCCAAAACATATTGCCAGGGGCGCTGCGCATTGGGATGGCGAAGAACGACGGTGTTGCCGGACGATATGCTGCGAACGATGTCTGGAACGAGGCGGTCTTCCGCCCAGTCGCCTCCTGCGATTACGTTTCCGGCACGGGCGGAAGCAACCGCCGCGCTACCTTCATTCTTGTGGAAAAAAGAATGGCGATAGGCAGCAGTAACCAGCTCTGCGCAACCCTTGCTGGAACTGTAAGGATCGCGACCGCCTATGGGATCTGCTTCGCGGTAACCCCATAACCAGTCCTTGTTATCGTAACACTTGTCGCTAGTGACAACGACAACGGCACGCACTGAGGAAGTATTTCGTGCCGCCTCCAACACGTGGACGGTACCCATCACATTTGTGGCATACGTCGTTACGGGTTCGCGATAAGAGCGCCGTACAAGCGGCTGGGCCGCGTTATGGAAGACGATTTCGGGAGCATGTTCCTCAAAAACCGCGCGGACAGCTGAGAACTCCCGAAGGTCCCCCAAGACCGATGACATGGCCTCCCCGATGTGGGCGGCATCGAATAGGTTCGGCTGATCGTTGGGTGGCAGCGCAAATCCAATAACCCGTGCTCCGAGAATCTTCAGCCACTCGCTCAACCAGGCTCCCTTGAATCCGGTATGGCCCGTGACGAGGACAGTTTTCCCTCGATAAAATGTTGCCAGAGAGTTCGCCATTACCACATCTTCCACGGCGCCTTGCCAGTCGTCCAAAGAACATCGAGGAACTGTTTGTCGCGCAGCGTGTCCATAGGATGCCAAAAGTTCGCATGTCGGAATGCCATCAGCTGACCTTCAGCCGCAAGTCGCTCTAGGGGTTCTCTTTCTAACGAGGTTTGATCTCCTCCGATGTAGTCTAGGACTGCAGGCTCGAACACAAAGAATCCCCCGTTTATCCATCCTTCCCCAGTTTGTGGCTTTTCGCAAAACTGTGACACGACATTCCCATGAAGTATCAAGCTGCCAAAACGAGCCACGGGCGACACGGCGGTAACCGTTGCCAACTTTCCGTGGCTGCGGTGAAAGTCGACAAGCGCTCGGACATCGATATTGGCTAGTCCGTCACCGTACGTGACCATAAAGGCTTCTTCCCCGATCCAATCTCTCATTCGTCGCAGGCGGCCCCCGGTCAGGGTGGTCAGTCCTGTGTCAATCAAACCAACCTGCCAATCCGGGGAATTTGAGTTGATCACCTTACAGGACCCGTCTCTCAGATTAATGATGAGGTCGCTGTTATGAATTAAAAAATTGTGAAAATATTCCCTTATCATCTCTCCTTTGTATCCACACGCTACTAGAAAATCCTTAAACCCAGCGCTGGCATAGATGTTCATAATATGCCAGAGTATCGGCTTGCCTCCGATTTCCACCATGGGCTTGGGTCGAACGGACGTTTCCTCAGCCAGTCGTGTGCCGAGTCCTCCCGCCAAAATGATCACGCGCATAGAAATGAGCTCGCCCGTTTGTCTGTGGAAGTAAAAATCGACTATAGTACGATCTTAATACTAAAGCATGTGCCTAGCACCTGTGCCATCGTTCCGAATCCCATTGATGTGGCATTCAATCTCCGAGGGCGGCTCCCGACAAAGGCAGTGACACGTCAGACCGTAGTTTTCGGTTTCGAAAGGCTGCTCGGGCAAAATTGCTACCCTCTTAGCAACCGTTGAAAACACATGGTGGAAAAACTCCGCTCGCTATTGTCTCTACCTTCAGCCTACTCGCTGTTTTGGCGCTTGATTGGCGGACCTTCGCGCAGCATGATTCTTGTCAAGGAATACGTGCGGCTACGGCCAGAAGATCGCGTGTTGGAAATTGGTTGTGGTCCGGGTACCATCGTTCCTTACCTGGCGGCCGCCGAATATGTGGGCTTTGACGCTAGCCTGGAATACATCCAGGCGGCGCGGGCAAAGTTCGGCGATTTCGCCACTTTTGTCTGTGAGCGGGTCAGTGAGTACTCCTTGCGGCAGCTCTCATACTTCGACGTTGTGCTAGCGCTCGGCATCGTACACCACCTCGACGATGCTGAAGCCTCGCAACTTTTTCAGATCGCGCACTCTGCACTCAAGCCCGGCGGGAGGTTGATCACTCTTGATGGCTGCTTTACTGAGGGTCAATCGGCGTTCGCTCGATATCTTCTTACCAAGGATCGCGGTCAATATGTCCGCTCTAGGGAAGGCTATCTCCGCATTGCCTCTGAGGTATTTACGGACATCAAGGCGAGCATCCGCCCCGATCTTCTACATGTTCCCTATACCCACCTGATTTTGGAGTGTACTCGATAAAAGCGCAGAATATCTTGACACCGCTTTCATTCGTGTTGCTTTTGTCCCGCCCCGAGCTCACCTTCCCTTGCTGGGAAATATCGCATTTCAACAAGCGTTATCTTGCAGCTTAAGCGTCCTTTCTGTATGGTCCTTTCGTCAAGAAACTGCGCCTTTAACCCGATTTTGGAAAGGCTCCGATCCGCCTTTTCGAGCGCATCCTGGTCGTTCGAGAACACAAATACCCGCCGACGCGGGGTCGGGGTCGACAATTTGCTGTCCAGCATAGGAAATCGCTCGCTCACCACCACATCGCGCCAGAGATACGTGGACGCCACAGCCCTGCCAATGCCGCCGAGAGGCCCATCCAAATCGTACCAAAATAGCGCTGTGCCTTGAGGATTCAAATTCTGGACTGCACGCATACTTTCCGCAATGACCAAGAACGAGCTCTGGGCCAACGCCCGATCCCCCCAGCCGGAATTCCGCATACTAGCTGACAGGTTAAGAGTGCCGAAGGCCGCGCACAAGAGAAGCACCGGCGCCGCCGAAAAATAAGAGGGCCTAACAACAGCAAGAAGCAGGGCTGAACCTCCCAGAAAAACAGGTGCCCAGGAGTGGGTCTTGAGTGTCGTTAGGAACCGAGAATTCACCGGCAAGCTATAGGACAGCAATAAGAGAGCTACCATAGCAACGATGAGAGCGCCAAATCGGGCGGCTTCCACACGTTTAACAGCTAGCCCCAGCTGAGCGCCAATTGCCAAAAACATCGTGGGTAAAAGGAAGCTTGCATAATAGGAATAAAGCAAAACGGGCTGCCGCACCAGTTCCCATGCGATCATGATCAACGCACTTATAATGTACAATACCTGAAAAAGTATAGGAAACAAGGAATTAGGGAGCGCTGACACCCGATCGCGTAACAGCAGGACGACCATGCTACTGACCAATGTTAACGCTGGAAAGATTAGCCACGCAGCCTGATTTACCCACGCGAAGCCGGAGGCCCGCCACGGATTCCCCTTGGTTACCAATTCTGTAGCTATTTTAAATGATGGTGCAAAAAACAGGAAAACTCCATTCATGAGATAGTTAAGCAATCCAAGCAGTACTGTCAGGCCAAGCCAGCCAAGGCCAAAGAACACTACGCTACGGCACAAGCGATGACCATTGTTGTGACGACTGGCAAATAGATAAAAAAGCGCGATGACGGGCGTAAACGTGATCAGAAACAAATGCGAATAGATAAAGGCACCGTAGAATATGCCGCCTAGAACCACCCATACGTATGCACGCCAGTGTTTCGTGGCGTACGTCAACATCAGCAGGGTCAAAAGAAAATAAGCAATTCCCGCTCCATCCACATAGTCCCAACCAATCGCCGCTAGAAAAAAACAATGGCCACCCATTAGCAAAGCAGTAAGCACAGCAGCCCTTTGGTGCACCGTATTCTTAAGGATAAGGTACAGGGAGATGACTGCGACGTAGTACAACCCACCGTGAAGCACGTAAACGGCAATCGACGGTGGAAACAGATGATAGACCACAGAACCCGGCAGGATCCAAGGTAATCGACTCCCATAATATACGTGGGGAAACATCCTAAGATGGTATCGTAGCCTTAGGAAATAACCGAAATAAATCCACGGGTCAATGTAGCCAAAGACAGAGTAGAAGAGCCAACGCCGGTCAAACGCGAGAATTCCTAGCGGTAAACAGCAAATGAGCACGAGGCCGTAGTCACAATGCTGGAAGTATGATCTGACGATTGCGATTAGCTTGTGTGCGATCGGGCGGACCTCCTGTGACGCCAATTGTTTGGGGCGTCCGCCTCGCAGAAGCCCTCTGTCAATTCTGGCGAGTGCACCTCCCATAATGACGCGTCACAAACGATCGTCTGGATGACTAATGACCGCCGTCGGCAGCTCATTTTGAACCAAAAGCCCAAAGGGTTATTTTGAACTCGCGCCGCATTCAGGCGCTACTATGACATCAATGAAAATCATATCGTAACTGATCTGCCCTTTCCTAATGGTACGTTCTGTGACGAGATAAGCACCGAAGCCCATCTTCTTTAAGCTTCTGTCGGCCCGCTCAAGGGCTTGCTCATCAGTGGACAAAATGACTATTTTCATACCAGGTGCAGGCTTGCGACGACTTTCATCCGGCATCGGGAAATGCTCGCTGAACAATCTGTAAGCCCACAAGTATTCCGATGATACAGATCGATATAAGTTACCCAAGGGTCGAGTATCGAAGTCATACCAAAATAATACCGCGGCGTTTGGATCGACAATTTTGATTGTCTCCTCGCTTTCGACCACAGCGAGGAAAGCATCTTTCCCCAGAGCGGGTTCCTTTTGCCATGCCCGAGTGCCAAGACCCATGTTAAACGTAGCGCAGGCGGCACATAGCAGGAGCATTCCCGGAACATTGAGATGCCGACACCTAGAACTCAAAGACAGCAAGCCGGCAAGCCCCAGTAGAATCGGCAGCAGAAATCCCCACCTGCTCACATACGCTGCTAGCGGAGTATTCAAAGAGAGGGAAAAGGGTAGAAAAATAATACACACGATCGCGCCCAACAGCAAACAGAACTGACCAGAGCCAAGGTTTTGAGTAGCGCGGGCAACTTGGGACCCGATGGCCAAAAACATAGTCGGGATCAGATAACTGGCGTAGTGAGGAGACTGTAAGACGGGCAGACCTGCTAGTTCCCAACCGCTCAAAATGATGACCGTGAGAATGAAGCAGAACTGAAAGAGAGGAATCGCTCCATCTTCACGCTCACCTTTGATCAAGCCACGAGCCAGCAGGAAGGCCACACTGCTAACAAGAACCACCGCCGGAAGCACCAGCGATGCAGCACTCAGAAGCCACGTGTACGATGATACTCGCCAGGGATTGGGTTGCCTGACATACGTAGTCGTGAACTGAATCGAAGGAAGGAAGAATAAGAATTGTCCACCCAGACTCCAGTTGATAATGGCTAACAGGCAGGTTAAGCTGATCGCTCCAGCCGAAAAGAGTAGCAGGCTAAGCAGCAGCGCATTCCGTCGATAACTGCGATTGACAACAACGTAGTAAAGGATGAAAACTGGGGTTAGCACTCCCAAGAATAACTGCGAGTGAATCAGGCAAGCGAAACATATGCCGGCCACAACGAGCCACAAGTCGAAGCGGCGAGACTTTGCGGCATATGTCAGGGCGAGCATGGTCAGCAGAAAATAGGTAATGCCCGTACCATCAACATAATCCCAACCAATTGCCCACAAAAAGAATGAATAGCCACCCATCAGGATAGCCGTCAATGCAGCAGCCCTCTGATTCACTGTGTGTTTTAGGACAAGATACAGTGAGAGGACTGCCAGCTCGTAGAACAGTATATGAAGGAGATGCAGAGCTACCAACGGCGGGAAAATGTGATAAGCGAGAAAGCCGGGCAGCAGCCAGGATAACCGAGTACCATAATAAGTACCGGGGAAAGAGTGCATGTGTTTTGGTAAATCTATGAAATACCCAGAATAAATCCACGAATCGATGTATCCGAATGACGAGAACAGCCAACTCTTGTCGACATACAACAACAATAGCGGCATGGCGAATAGTACGGACAATGTCCGATCTATCCGGGAAAGACCCACGGGCGCCTCCTTCGTTCAGGTGTCTAGGATTTGGCCACGGTTGATGTGAACTTCTGCAGTGATTTTACTCGCCTGCTCAGACGCTGAAATCGGGACTCCAGTAATAAGAAAAGGGGAACTCTCTCGTTAATATGGACCTGTCTTAGAATCATCTGCTTGCCTGCGAACCGGTGCAGCGGCTCACTCCCAATCCGGCAGCAGCTAGCACCAGAGAAACATCGGAGTACGGAAACACACCTCTGACGACTGGCATCACGACGGACTCGGTCCAGCTAAATTCCGGAACTAATCTCAAGACAGAAATGGTGAGTTGCAAGCGCTAACCCCGAGCACATCCTTACCGGAATTCACCACTCGCCCGCCAATGAATAGCTTCTCTTTTCTCTCGGTCTGAACAGCCCGCCTATTGCCGTAGGAGCGAAGAACATGAAAGTCATACACAAGCGTTCGACAAACGAGGATTTGCCATTCTGGCTGTGCTATGTGGATTGGGCCGCAGAGCCTGCGCCATGCGGGAGTTTGGCCACTACGAGCAGATGCCAGCCCAACTCTTTCTGCAGCCAGCGGAACCATGAATCCGGCATCCAGCGAAAATACCAAGTCTTCACATACCGATATTGCACATAATCGGAAACACGGTACGGAAAGATGTGGTCCTTCGACATGCTCACGATGTGAAAATCGCGCAACAATTCTCGCACTTCCTTGAAAGAGTATACGCGGCTAATCGGCGACCCGATCTGTGCCTCTGAATAGACCGCCGTCAGGTGGCGCCAATTCCACGGCTTGCGCCAGCCGTTGCGAAGATAGATCCCCAACACCTTCCAAGAGTACCGGGCATAGAGCATGATCCGAAGCTCTCCAGACGGCTTGAGTAGCTGGGGGATAGCTGCAAGTACACGCTCGGGATGAGGCGTGTGATGGATGACTCCGAAGGAATAGATGAGGTCAAACTTTTTGTCTGGGGGCAGTAAGCGCTCGAGCTCCTCAGCATTTCCATTGATAAAGTTCGCTCGTAGACCAAAGAGGTCGAAGCGTTGCTGCGTGATCGCCAGACTTTCTGTGGACAGCTCCACGAGGGTGAGGTTCGCGCCGTTTCGGGCAAAGTTGCACGAATCGGTGCCGATGCCACATCCGATCTCGAGCACATCTTTCCCGCGCCAGCGGGCAAAATCGGCGAATCTAAGGATGTGCGGCTCGACGAAGTACTTGCGCCGCTCCACCTCCTTGAAGTATTCCGGCGAGCCAACTGGCAAGGGAGAATGACGGATGTTGCATGGTCTGCGGTCCCAATACTGTTTGACTTCGTTAACGGTCGGCATAAGCTTATCGTTCAACTTGCATGACCACCAGACGATGATGGACGTACAAGTTTCGCAGCTTGAGTCTCCCAATTAGGCGTCTTGTCCTGCTCAGGATGTGATGGAGGTAGATCCATCCCATAAGACTCTCGTGCCCGATAGCTCGCTTGAAAGCTCGCCGCTTCATCAGTCTGATCCCCAACATAAGCTTGAACACCGCATTTTGCTTGCCCCGAGACTGTATCCAGACTTTATATTCTTGATAGAGAGCATGGAGTTTCTGTAGCTGGCTGGACCCCAGTCTTATGCCCATGCAGTTCGTAGCAAATGCTTCCTGAAAACGAGCGTAGAAATCGGCGTAGGTGTTGCAGCCTAGCAAAATGACATACGTGCCAGGCGGAGTCTGTACATGAGGAAGGAGGTCCTGCCAAATCTTCAGGAGTAGATTGTGCAACTGTTCATAGTCTGAGTTGTCGGCAAAGCGCATTACCTCTTCTTCCGCCTCAGCTGGCCGTAGGCGCCGCTTCTCAAGTTGCCATTGCAATTGTTTCTCCAGGAGTTCGATACGGCGCTCCACGGACTTCGGACGCTCGTAGTAGAAATCGACGAGTAGAACGTCCGCCCGGGCCTTTTCGTCCGCCCCCGCCAGTTCTGACAAATCCTGAACTCGCGGAGACAAGGGGGCAATCTCCTGCCAGACTTGGCGAACACACTCCAACGTTTCGCGGTTGGTGCCCACGTAGACCAACTGCGAACTGGGCGAAATCACCTGCAGCACCTCACGCAAATAAAGGGACAACACCTCGGGCTGGTAGTGGCAAAGCCGGTACAGTGGCTGGCAGCGCCAGTCCAGTTCTTGGCTCAAAGGCAGGTTGCCATTGACTGTGGCTGGCGAGCGGAGAAATGAATGGCGCTGTCGGCCAACCTTGGCCGCCAACGAAAACATGGGTAACTGTTCTTTCTGCAGACCCCAGTTCTCCTCGTTGGCCTCAATATATGCTTGCAGGAGCACCTTTTCGTGATAGTCGTTGTGCACGATCGTGCCCACGTTGGTAGCCCATTCCCCACTCAAGTAGTGGTCCTGATGCAACACCCAAATATGTCTCAGCAGATGATCAGTACGCTGTCCGTTGAGCAACCACATTCGCTTGGCGAGGTTGGAGTCAGAATGTAAGTATTTATTCATCGACTCGTCGAAGCCACGCAGGCGAAAGAAGTAATCGCGTGGTGCCAGTTGGAAATCTCCCGGGGCATCGAAAAGGTGGACTTTTTGAAAGCGGTGATCGGGGACGGTCTCGGCAACGGCCGCTTTGTGATGGACTAGCCAGTCGCGCAGCAGAGTCATGTTTTGACGCGGCTCACCGCGAGGCAAGGCAGACCAGACGCTCTCCGGGATATCGAAGCGGGGCATCTCGTAGAAGCTATCAGGTTGCGCTTGCAGCAGTTCCGCGAGGTTTGACCACTTAGAGGCTAACACAAGCACTACGTCGGGATTAGTAGACAGCATCCAGTGATTCTTTGGATCCGAGCGTACGATCGCCGCATTGCGGGAGACATTCTCCAGAACGTTCAGTGGCGAATTACCTCTGATGCGCTCGTGGGTCTCAGGACCGATACGGATCACCTTGATCAAGTTTAGGGCCTTTTCAGTGAGAGTGTCCCAAATGAACTCAGGAAGTGTCGGGAGATGTCTGGGCGTGTTGTAATCGACGAACAAGACTTCGTCCTCGTCGGTGAGAACTTCGGCCAAACAGTTGAAGCCGAAAGCTGTTCGCTTGTAGAGGTTAAACCCGTAGTTATCGTTTCTACCGTAGGTAATGACCGAGATCACTTTGGGATTCTCACCTTTCTAAGCATTGGGATGTCTCCCATCATTGGAACGTGTCGTGGGTTCACATGCGCAGATCAGCTTCTTTCTTGTTGGCGTTATACCAGCTGATCGTGCGCTCGAGTCCCCTGCGGAGATCTGTCGCGGGCTTCCACTCAAGGATCTCCTTCATGCGAGTAACATCAAGAATCTTTTTCATCTGTCCGTCGGGTTTGGAAGTGTTCCACACGATGCGTCCTTGATATCCAGTGAGCTCATGGATGAACTCGACCAGTTCTCTGATGCGTGTGCCGTCGCCACAACCGATATTCAGCGGCATAGTGTCCGCGTAACGTTCCGCCGCGAGGCAGATTGCCTCTGCACAGTCCTCGACGTAAAGGAATTCCCGGATTGGCCTTCCGGTCCCCCAGACTTCTACGTCAGCCTTGTTTTCCAGCCTGGCATCCACGAATTTCTTTATTAGTGCCGAAACTACATGGGCGCGCTCGATTTGAAATGTATCGCGGGGGCCGTAAAGATTGGTCAGAATCAGGTGAATTGAATTGAATCCATATTGCCTCCTGTAGGCCCAGCCCTGGATCGCCATCATTTTCTTCGTGAGGCCGTAGTTGAGGACGCTCTCGTGCGGTGAACCGTTCCACAAATCCTGCTCTCTCAATTCGCCCTCCAAATATCCGGGATAGGAGCAAGCAGTTCCGATGCCGACGAACTTCTCGACTCCGGTCAGCCTAGCGGCCTCCATCACATTCGCACCCATAACCAAATTCTCGTAAAAGATCTTGCCAGGATAAAGCTGGTTGAAGCCGATCCCTCCGTAGTAGGCAGCCGAGTGGATTACAACGTCAGGCTTGAAGCTTTGGAAACAGCGTACGGCATCGTCCATTCTGACCAAGTTGTACTCGCGGCTGCGGGGTACGAGGACAATCGCGCCTTGCGGTTTCAAGGAGTCGACTATGTGACTACCGAGAAATCCCGTTCCCCCGGTCACGATCACACGCTTACCTGTCCAGAACCCGGCATTCCCGCTGCTGCTGCTCATAAGTTGGAGTACTCCGAATGCGCGTCGATCACGCTATAGACGCGTATCAGTTCGTCGACACCTTGGTCTACATCAATAGTCGTTGTGAAGCCCAGCCGGCGCATCTTCTCGTACGAGACTTCATAATTTCTCTGGTCCTCATCTTTGCCGGTATCGGCAAAGTGCAAGTAGTAGGGAACCTTTCTTTGTATTTTCAGTGCGATCTCTTCTTTGTTGTAGTTCATCTTCTCCGAACCGACATTAAAGACATCGTTCTTCATTTTTTCGAGGTTCCTGATCGCAAATGAAAAGCTTGCCGCCATGTCGCGGACATGGATGAAAGTCCTCTTGAAGGTCTTTTCGTATAGGATAAGGCTCCGCTCTTTCAACGCACGATAGGTGAAGTCATTGATTAACAGGTCTAGTCGCATTCGGTTAGATACTCCAAAAGCGGTAGCGAAGCGAAAGGCCAATGCATTCCCAGCATCCAAGACTTCGCGTTCCGCCTTCGTCTTGGAAATGCCATAAAGCGTGAGAGGATTGAGCGGCGTTTCTTCCGTGCACAGGGCGCCAGTATAGGCGCCATAATTACTCCCCGTTGAGGCGTAAAGGATTGTCTGGGACTCCCCTCGGACAGCAAGCAAATTGCGGGTGCCTTCGATATTTACATCCTCTGCCAGGTGAGGGTCCTTTTTGCAAGCTGGATACCCGACTATCGCCGCGAGATGAACGATGACATCAGCCTTCCCCACAGCCTCCGCCAGATGTTGTTTGTCGCGAATATCCCCCTTGATGAAATGGAATTTTGGGTCGACGAAGTACGGAATGAGACCCCGTCCGCCGTACATCAGGTTGTCAAATACCGTAACGTCGTAGCCTTCCTGAAGTAGGTGTCCGGTCAAGGCACATCCTACGTAGCCGGCGCCTCCGGTCACAAGTACATTTGCGTTCATCTTTAGTTCTTCTCAGCCAACCGATCGTGTTGATTGTTTTCGGACGCGGGGTTCAATTTAAGGCGAAAACATACATCGTGCAGGATGAATTACCTGCCTGCGCGGAATACCCACAGCTTTGTGAAATTCTTATGTTATGACTTAAATGAGAAATTCTGCAAGGACATTGACATTTTTATCACTCCGAAGTTGAAATATCAAAATAGCGTTCAGCCTCCCAGTGTCTACAAACGCGCAGTTTCGTTGTATCCTGCCCAGAAATGGTGCTCTAGGTGGAACCAGCAGGCTTGTCCCAATACCGGAAGAAGCAGACGCCGAAGAGGTACCGGCCTTTCGAATGTCCCACCGAGGAGGGCAGTGAGACGGCCCAGTTCGGATCGTAGCACTCGTAGCGAAGCCGACGGCACCAGCATTGCCTGCAATTCGGGATGTTTGGTTATCAGGCGATGTAATGCACTCCCAGCATTGAAGCGCTTGTGCCTGAACCCTTCCAATGACAATACGGGCTCGTGCGTCACAGTGGCGTTCGAATTAAAGATGAGTCTGCACCCTGAGCGTTTCAACCGATAACCAAGGTCAATATCTTCAAAAGCTGCCCCTGTGAATCTTTCATCGAAAAGGCCAACTCTCAGGAGTGCTGCCCTCGGAATGGATACATTACAGGAATAAAGGTGCACAAACGGTACGTCGGAGGGATCGGAGAATCGAAACGAATGCATAAGCTGTTTACGGCTCAGAACCCAATAAAAAGCAGAACCGGTTTCGCTCCAGCCGTTGCGTACGTAGCCAAGTACCGCCGAGCCAGGATGTGCCGCTTGTGTGTTGAGGTGTTCTTGCAGTAAATCGGATGCTGCAATCACGTCGTCATCGAGGAAAAGCACAACCTCGCCACGACTCGCTAGCACACCTCGGTTTCGGGCAGCGGCGGCTCCGGGTTGGGCTTCCCTTAGTCCTTGCCAGTTCCTGAAATTTCTACCATAGCAAAGCAGCAACTCTGCCGTTCCATCGCTGCTTCCATTGTCGATTACCAAAACTTCGTAGGCGTCTGGCGGGACCGTTTGCGCGGCAAGGCTCCGCAACGTTCGCTCAAGCTTTGCTGCTCGATTTAGAGTTGGAATTACAACGCTAAGCTTCATATCGGCGTTCTACTTGGATTACCACGCATGCGCATGTGGCCTCCGCTGCGCCGGGACCGCTGGACAAGTAATGGAAGCCGCTTACCCCTTTAAAGGTCTTCCTACTTGAGAAACAGAGATAAGCCCAACCAGTTGATACGAGAATTACATCACAATGCTATCCACATGCTGCCCCAAGAGGGCCTCGTACTGGGCGGTGACGAAATCGGGTAAGCCGTCCTCGATCAACTGCCCATTGTGGATCAAAAGCACTCGGTCGCAAAACTCGCGAATGCCACCCAAATCGTGAGAGACATATAGAATCGTCTTGCCGGCAGCGCGAAATCCCCGGATACGGTCAAAACACTTTTGACGGAACCCACCGTCTCCCACAGCCAAGATTTCATCGATCAAGAGAACATCGGGATCAACTTCGGTCGCGACTGCAAACGCCAGCCGCATGTACATACCTGATGAGTATTGTTTTATGGGAGAATCGATAAAGTCGCCGAGTTCGGCAAATTCAACTATCCGCTCCTCTCGCTCCTGGACCTGGCGCTTTGAAAGGCCCAGCAACAATCCATTCAGGAGAATGTTCTCGCGACCTGTGAGTTCGTGATGAAATCCAGCGCCCAATTCGATCAAAGGAGCAATGCGTCCGTGGACCTCAACGCGACCTGAACTGGGAGCGTAGACCCCAGCGATGACTTTCAGAATCGTGCTCTTGCCTGATCCATTACGACCGATGATACCGACCATTTCCCCCTTCGCAATTCGGAAGGTAACATGCTTCAGAGCCTCAAAGTCGTGGTAAGTGGCTTTCTGACGTCTGATCCTTGCAAAGAATTCCCTCAGCGTGTCCGGCCGTTCTCGAATCACTCGAAAACGTTGAACGACATCATCGAACTGCACGCTGCATCGGTCTTCGGCCATCGCAATCCTAGACGTAGTAGACAAACGAATTCTGATACCGCCGAAATACAGCAAATCCGACAATTAGTGCGATGATCCCACATGCCAACGACATTCCGACCGATTTCAGTGAAGGTAGCATCCCATAATAGACAGCAAGCCGAAATCCATTAAGTACATACAACATCGGGTTGATTCGAAAAAGCCAGCGGTACTTGCTGGACACGAAGTCCAATGAATAGATCACAGGAGAAAAGTAGAACCAAGCGGACAAGAGAATTTGCACGATATGGCTGACATCCCGATAAAAAACATTGATTGTTGCGAAGAAAAAGGCTGTCCCCAGAGTAAACAAAAAGAGCCCCAGCATTGGAACAGGCAAATAAACCCAAGTCCAATGCAGAGGAAATCGCATGAGCGCAATTAGGAGCATCAAGGGCAGCAGGGAGAGCAAGAAGTTGATGATATTGGAGACGACGGCTGCTACGGGAAAAACTAGCTGTGCTATTCGTACCTTCTTCAGCAGATCTCCATTGCCGACGATCGACTCCACTGAATACGCGAGCGATTGAGAAAAAAAGGTCCAAGGCAAGAGCGTGCTGAGCAGGAAAACGGCGTAGTGGTCTATGGAAAACCGCATTATCGTACCGAACACTAGCGTCAGGACCACCATGAGGAGTGCGGGATTGAGTAAGGCCCAAAGGAACCCCAAAACAGAACGTTTGTATCGAACTCGCAGTTCCTTCAGGGCAAGGGCCCAGATGAGTTCACGGTAACGGTATGTATCGCGGAAAAGCTCGCCCATGATGCGCCAGGTGCGTTGGCCAATCCAACTTATTGCTTATCGACACGGGTGTCAAACCCAATGCGCCTCTCCAGGGAATCCTCGTTTCCCTTGCGGTTGCGTACCCGGGCCACTCACAGAGAAGCGCAAGCATAGAAAGCTATAATGCCATGCACGATGCCCGTTGGCTCGGTAATTATCGTCTCTCATAATTCAGGGGCTTATATCGAAGCCTGCTTACGCGCGTTGGCGAGCTTCGAAGACTGGAAAATTATACTGGTCGATAACTCGTCCAACGACGACACGGTAGAAAAGGCCCAAGGCGCTCCATTGAACCTTTGCCTAGTGCTGAATCCCCAGAACTCTGGCTTTGCCGCCGCCGTAAATCGCGGCGCTCGAGTGGCCGAAGGCGACCTATTCGTCATCCTGAATCCCGATGCCCTAGCCTCCCCACGCTCACTGGATCATCTAGCGCAGGTGCTGGCGGCAACCGCCGGTATCGGAGCTGCCGGCGGCCTCTTGACGAGGAACGACGGCACGGTGGAAAAAGGGTTCACAGTCAGAAGGTTGCCGACTCTGGGGAACATGCTGGCTGAAGTATTGCTGATCAATCGTTTATGGCCGACCAATCCCTGGAACCGGAGCTACCGCTGTCTGGATCTGGACTATACAAAAATTCAAGAGGTAGAGCAGCCCGCCGGTGCTTGCCTGGCGGTTAAACGCCGAGCTTGGGAAGACACTGCTGGATTCGATGAAAACTTTTTCCCCGTTTGGTTCGAGGATGTAGATTTCTGCTATCGGTTGCGCGACAAGGGATGGAAAATTCTTTACTCCCCGGAAGCGGTTTTCATTCATGCCGGAGGACACAGCGTAAAGAGGCTCCCTTTCCGGGATCGAGAGTCCTTTTGGTACAAGAACCTGCTACGCTATTTCCGCAAACATCACCCCCGTTGGGAAGTCAGCGTCTTACGGGCAGGGGTAGCAATCGGGCTACTGTTGCGCGTGGTGTTGGCCGTGCCTGGACGGAGAGTGACAGGGGTCTCAGTCGCGCAAGCGGCGAGCAGCTATTGGCACGTGGTATGGCATTATGCGGTCAAGGGTGAGGATCTCTAGTTCAGCGCAAGTTGCTGGCTGGCTCCGGGACGTATGCAGCTGCGTCGTATGCCCCTAATATCTCGCATGAAAATTGCAATCCTGGGAACACGTGGTATTCCCGCCCGGTACGGCGGCTTCGAAACGCTCGCGGATCACCTTTCGCGACGTCTGGCGGAACGTGGGCACCAAGTGAGTGTGTACTGCCGAAAACCGTTTACCACTCCTGATGACGTTTTTGATGCGCGGATTCGGCGAGTCATCTTGCCGAGCCTCCCTAGCAAGCATTTCGACACGCTCGTCCACACGTGCATGTCGGTTCTGCACGTGATCTTTACGGATGTTGACGTGATCCTGATCTGCAATGTGGCCAATAGTGCGTTTGCGTGGATCCCCCGGATGGTCGGAAAACCAGTCGCACTGAACGTCGACGGATTAGATCGGAAACGCCGGAAATGGAACTTCCTGGGGCAGGGGTTCCTGCACTTCTGCGAGGTCCTCTCTGCCTACACACCAACGCGCGTCGTGACCGATGCAAAGACGATTCAGGACTACTACTGGCGGCGCTATCTCAAAGGGTCCGAAATGATCGCGTATGGTGCCGAACCGCCGGGCGGCAGTAATCATTTGGGCGACTTTGGCTTGTCGAGCAGACGGTACATTCTTTACGTGGCGCGCCTGGAGCCGGAAAACAACCCGGAACTCGTGCTTCGGGCTTATCGAGCATTAAGCACCGATTGGCCTCTCGTCATCGTGGGAGGGAACACTTACAAGCCTTCTTACGTGCGGCAGCTTGAATCCCTGGCTGACCAACGCGTGATTTTCGCCGGCCCCATTTACGGAGATCGCTACTGGACATTGCAACAAAACGCTGGATTATTCGTATTCGCGGGCGAGATTGGAGGAATACATCCTGCGCTTGTAGAGGCCATGGCGGCGGGGAATGCGATTCTTTATCTCGACACACCTACGAACCGGGAGACTGTAGCCGATTGCGGAGTTTCGTTTCAGCCTGAGGAGGGTGACCTGGGCACGAAGTTGACGCAATTGATAGGGGCGCCCAAGCAGATTGAGGAACTTAGAGAGAGGGCGCGGCAGGTGGCGCGGGAGAACTACGGCTGGGACGGAATTGTTGATCAGTACGAGTCGCTCTTCTCCGAAATGATTCGCTGAGGGAGCCCTGGGAGGCTACTGGCACGTTGCTTGGCGTTGCACCACATAAGCACGTAGTTGTAGAACCGGTAGCCTTTCCAAGGGGTTTAGGGGTCAAGAACGCCCCAACGACGCGAGGGTCTATTGAGAAACTGTCTACGAGCCTCGAAGACGTTTTTTCCTCGCTGCACTCGTGGATTTGTTTGCCCACTTTGCCGAGGAAGCAATTTCGGTGTGCTCGTTCGGAGGCTGACCAAACCGTCCGAACGGCGCTTCGCCGCTCGGGTTTATGTTTAACTCAGCTCGGGTTCAATCCAAAGGCACCAAGCCGGCGTGCGCGGAGATTTCAGTGGGTTGGTTTTTCACATTCTTCTTCATTTCCGGATTCTGCAGCATCCTCTACGAGTTGGTCTGGCTACGGCTGGCGATGTCACAATTCGGTGTGAATACAGCGCTTGTGTCCATCGTGTTGTCCATGTTCATGGCAGGCTTGGGCCTGGGCTCGTGGGCCAGTGGCGAGTTATTAAGGAAACATGCATGCGACACCGGGTTTCCGGCGCTCAGGGTTTATGCACTAACGGAATTGCTGATTGGAGTTTCCGCGGTACTCGTGCCCCACGAGTTGGTGTGGGGGAGGGGCATGTTGGAACGTATCGGGCTCTCGTCTTCACGAGGGTACTATCTCGCATCCGGGACCTGGATCGCGCTAACTTTGGTTCCCTGGTGCGCATTGATGGGAGCGACAATACCAATTGCGATGCAAGCGATCCGCCATATTTTGCCTCAAAAGCAAGGCCGCTCCTTCAGCTTCCTGTACTTGGCCAACGTCGGTGGAGCTGTGTTCGGTACGATTGTGCCTCTTTTCTTAATTGAACTTGTCGGTTTTCATGGCACTCTGAAGGTTGGCTCACTGCTCAATAGTTCACTTGCGATTTGCGCTCTTGCACTTACCGTGACTCGATTTTCACGGACGAGGCAAACACTATCCAAAGAGAGGCCGAGCGCAGCGATAACGTCCCGCCGTCCAGACGGAAACTACACATTGCTTTTACTCTTGTTCACGGCGGGGTTGACAAGCATGGGCATGGAGGTAGTGTGGATACGCCAGTTCACTCCATATGAAGGGACAGTCGTCTATGCATTCGCATTGATTCTAGTAGTTTACCTCGCAGCGACCTTCACTGGATCACGGATTTACCGGCATTGGGGTGCCCAGCAGCAGCGAGAAACAAAGCTGTTATGGATCCTACTTGGAACATTCGCCATATTCTCGCCAGTAACGGCGAATCCCCATACCCATTTGCCAAGTCTGCTGCGAGTAATTCTCGGCATCGCGCCGTTCTCCGCGGTACTGGGATTTCTCACTCCCAAGTTGGTAGATCGCTGGTCAGGCGGTGAGCCCGCAAGGGCGGGAGCTGCCTATGCCGTGAATGTCTTGGGCTGCATTCTCGGTCCGCTCTTGTCGGGTTTCGTGCTACTTCCCAACATGGGCGAACGGTGGGTAACCTTCATCCTCGCATTGCCGTGGCTCTTGCTTGGGGCTTATACAGGTTGGTCCCGATTCGCGGAAGTTGTGCCTAGCCTGGCGACGCGAGCAGCATCGTCTGTGCTCCTCCCACTGACCTTCGGGTTGATCTTGATAAGCAAAGACTACGGGCAACAGAAGGGATTTCCGGAAAGCCGGGTGCTTCGCGATCATACCGCGACCACGATTGCCACAGGTACTGGAATATGGAAGCAACTGCTCGTTAACGGTGTGGGCATGACAGGTCTCACCCCAATCACCAAGATGATGGCGCACGTGCCCCTGGCTATGCTCGGGCATTCTCCCCAAAACGCGCTAGTGATCTGCTTTGGGATGGGAACTACTTACCGTTCGCTGATGTCTTGGGGCATTCCGGTTACCGCAGTCGAGTTGGTTCCTAGCGTGCCGAAGTTGTTCTCCTTCTACCACGCGGACGCTGCCGAGCTTCTTCGCTCCCCTTTGTCTCACCTGGTCATCGATGATGGTCGGCGATATCTGGAACGCACACCACAGCAGTACGATGTTATAGCTATCGATCCTCCACCGCCCGTGGAAGCCTCGGGATCGAGCTTACTATATTCGAAGGAGTTTTACACGATCGCGAAACGGCGACTGCGTCCCGATGGCCTCCTGCAGCAGTGGCTGCCGGGTGGGGACTCCGTTGAACTGGCCTCAGTCGCACGCGCACTAAGGGAATCGTTCTTGTACATTCGTGTGTTCCGGTCAGTGGCCGGCTGGGGATACCATTTCATCGCCAGCGAACGCCCTATACCTAAGCAACCCGCTGCGCAACTGGTTCACCGGATGCCGGCGAAGGCGGTTACAGACATGATGGAATGGGGACCCCAACCAAATGCCGTGGCGGAGTTTACGGCCGTACTTGATACCGAACTTCCTATCGACGAGCTCATCGCCGAAGCTCCCGATGCGCCAGGTCTCTCGGATGATCGGCCGGTAAATGAGTATTACATTCTTCGCCAGCGGATCGTGCCAAAAAGATGGAGGCATCTTATCTGGCGGGAGCATTGGGCCAGGGAGGAAAATGAGTGGTAGAATCGGCAGCACACTTCTTCTCCAGTCCAGACCTGGCGTTCAGCACAGCTTAACGGGATTCACTACACGCATATGGCGGACTGAAGTCAACCAGGCTAGATAAGGGCCGGTTTTTGTTGTGGCCAAGGGCGACTCGCACAGGGGGCGGTGTGATTTGCGCAAGAATAGTTCTCAACTGAACTGTTTCTACTGGTTTCAGAATCCCTTCGTTGCTGCACAAGGCGTCGATGAAAATAGCCATCCGCGGCATCCGCGGTATTCCCGCCCGTTACGGCGGATTTGAGACGCTTGCCGACCAGCTTTCCGCTCGCTTAGTGGAGCGTGGACATGCAGTGACCGTTTACTGCAGAAAGCCGTTTACGACCACGGTTGACGTTTTTGATCGCCGCATTCGTCGAATTGTGTTGCCGACCCTCTCGAGCAAGTATTTCGACACGCTGTTTCATACATTGGTCTCGGTCCTGCACGTGATCTTCACTGAGGCGGAAGTAATACTGATCTGTAATGTTGCCAATAGTCCGTTTGCGTGGATTCCCCGGCTGGCGGGAAAACCAGTCGCTCTGAACGTGGATGGATTAGATCGCAAGCGCCGTAAATGGAACTTCTTGGGGCAGTGGTTTCTACATTTCTGCGAGGTTCTCTCTGCTTACACCCCGACGCGAGTCGTGACAGATGCGAGAGCGATCCAAGATTACTACTGGCAGCGCTACCGCAAAGGGTCCGAAATGATCGCGTATGGCGCTGAGCCGCCAGGCGGCAGCAATCACCTCCCCGACTTTCGCTTACCAAGCAGGCGGTACATTCTTTACGTGGCACGCCTGGAGCCGGAAAACAACCCGGAACTGGTGATTCGCGCTTATCGGTCTCTCAGCACCGATTGGCCTCTTGTCATCGTGGGAGGAAACACGTACAAGCCTTCCTACATGCGGCAGCTCGAATCCCTGGCGGACCAACGTGTGATTTTCACCGGCCCCGTTTACGGAGATCGTTATTGGGCATTGCAACAGAACGCTGGACTGTTCGTATTTGCCGGCGAGATTGGAGGAATACACCCCGCATTGGTGGAGGCGATGGCGGCCGGCAATGCGATTCTCTATCTGGATACTCCGGCGAATCGTGAGACGGCAGGCGGATGCGGGATCCCGTTTTCTTCAGATCAAGCCGATTTGGAGGCCAAAATGGCCCAATTGATTCATGACTCAAAGCAAAGCCAAGAACTCGGAGAAGAGGCGCGGCGCAGAGCGCAGCAAACCTATTCGTGGGGGAAGATTGTCGAGCAGTATGAAACTCTGTTCCTCAAAATGCTTGGCCCAAAGCTTATGAGGTAAACGGCCAGTCTGTTGGAGGAGCTTTGTCTGGTCTTGAGAATCCGCGGAGTGGGCGAATAAGGTTTCTCACTTTGATATGGTGCGCTTTCATCGTCCGCGGGATCTTCTACTCCGCCATATTCCCCATTTGGGAAGGATATGATGAGCCGTTTCATTTTGCGTTCATTCAATATTTAGTGACGCGAGAAGCGCTTCCACTGCCAACAACTCCGGTATCAAGGGAAGTCCAAGCGTCGCTACATGTGCTTCCCCTTCCCGGAACGCTTCTGCGGCATGGGTATCCCGCTCCCATGATCACGCATGACGAGTTCTGGAGACTTGACGATCGCCAACGCGAGCAGCTTGAACAGAGATTCCGAAATATTCCTGAAGAATGGACGAAAGAGCCTGCCACGGAGCCCATCAGAAATTACGAAGCGCAGCAGCCCCCTTTGTACTACGCACTTTTTTCGGTGATCTTGCGCTGCATCGGTGTTTTGGATTTGGCTTCTCGCATTTTGTTGCTCCGCGTTTTCGGCGTTATCGTGGCATCTGTCTCGATACCATTCGGCTACCTCGCTGCTACCAAGGTTCTCAGAAACGAAACGAGTTCACTGGGTATTGTTACTTTAGCCGCCGTGATGCCCGAAATGATGGTGAACATTTCGCGGATAGCAAATGAGAGTGTTTCAATCACGCTGTATACAGTGTTGGTCTATGTGGCCCTGAAAATCGTTGACGGCCCCGAACACTTTTGCCACCTGTCACTTGTCGGGCTTTTGCTGGGTCTCGGTCTTTTGAGCAAGGCATATTTCCTTACCGCATTACCCGCTCTGGTTGTGGTTCTAGTTTGCTGTTTCTGGCGATGGCCGCAGCACTGGACAAGACTGGCTTTTCACTCGGGATTAATGATGGTGATCGGTGCAGTAATGGCAGGCTGGTGGTATTGGCGTGCTCATCGTCTGATGGGTTCCTGGTCCGGTCTATACTCGGAGGCCGCGGTCCGCAGAATCTCGAACTGGGAGATGCTGCAACACGTTTTGCACGTCAACTGGTTGAGTGCATTGATCTCCGTACTGCTGTCGCATATCTGGTACGGCGGCTGGAGTTTCTTGAGAGTGTCGAATTTCGTGTATGTAGCTTTTGGCGCAGTTGTGCTGCTGGCAGTGTGCGGCGTTGCGGTTTTATTGTTTAAACTCAGGGAAGCGAGCGCGAGTGCCCAAGAGGAATCTGTTCATCCAGCTTGCTTCCTGGTACTCATAGGTTTTTACGGGTTCTTCTGGCTCGGCTTGGCATATCAGGTATTGACCCTTTACGTCAGTGAGCGAGCCTCAGCCTCCACCGGCTGGTACATGTATTGCCTCATAATACCTGAATTGATTCTGGCTTACTGGGGCTTGCAGGCGGTTCTACCCAATCGTCTGCATTCCTGGATTGTTCCGATACTGACTGGCGCCTTCGCATTGCTGGACTTGTATGGCATGCACTTTCTGCTAATTCCTTATTATTCGGGCCTGATTTCGCATAGCGCCATCTATAGGGGGGTGTTCTCACACAGCACCCTGAGTTTGGTTCTCCCTGCTAGAGTACAGGATTTTATACAAACGGGTCTCTCTGGTCTCACCAATCGTCTGTTGGTCAATAAAAGTCCCTTCCTAACCAGCAGCACAATATTCTTGTTGTGGCTGATGTATATCGTCGCAACACTTTACCTGTTAGCGAGCAGTCGGAAAATGATTACGGCCAGGCAGTATTCGGAAAGGCAAAATGGTACGCTGAAGGGCAGACCAACATTATGAACTCACGAAGAATTTTGGTTCTCGTCGCAATGGCAGGGTTGCTGAGCTTCGCCACGTTGTTTTCCGTCATTGGGTTCGCGCAATCCGAGCAGACCACGGCGGACTACAAGTTGCGCCCTCTAGCGACCATTGACGAATCGGCGAAACCCGAATTCAGCATGAGCTCGGAGCGGCGGACCGTGCCTGCCGCAACTGCGGGTGAGACGGGTAGAGTCGGGGTGGGCGTTAAGTTCTCGTCGCTGGGCGCCGGGGCCGAAGCGGCTGCGTCGATCACCTCGCACGCGAATGTACGCGGCGGGTTCAACATCTTCCGCTACACCAAGAATTTCACCAAGGATGCCATTCCCTACAATGGGCAGGTGGTCTTTCAGTCGATCGAAGCTCTCTACGATTGGTTTCCGTTCGGGGGCGGATTTCACCTGAGCCCTGGTGTGCTGGCTTATAACGGCAATCAGGTGAAGGCAAACGCTTTTATTGCCGGAGGCCGGACTTTCACGTTAGGCGGAACAAGTTACATGAGCGATCCCGCGAATCCGATATTAGGAAGCGGCAAAACCAACTTCTACACGGTGGCACCAATGTTTGTAGTCGGCTACGGGAATCTGGTTCCTCGTAGCGGCAAGCATTTCAGCATACCGGTTGAAGTAGGATTTGTTTTCCAGGGGTCTCCCAACGTGTCGCTCAACCTGACTGGAAACGTGTGCAATCCCACGGGAGGCGCATGCCGGTCGGTGTCCGATCCTGCGATACAGAGCCAGGTTCAGGCGGAGCAGAAGAAGATCAACAGCGACATCTCATGGACACAGCTTTACCCGGTGGTTTCCGTCGGACTCGCGTTTAAGTTCTGAACTGGATAGTAACCTCACCGCCCACAGGTGTCCTGACGCCACATCTGTTTAGCGTTAGGCTGCGCTCGCGACGCATGCGCGGGCTTCCATCGCCAACCAACGTCCGTTTGCTCACGTTATATATAATGCCCGTGCGAATGATAAAGCAGCTCGTGTCGGAGCTAACCAAAGTCCGTGAACGGCTCGAAAATCGTGAAACTTTCGGTGCAGTTTTGATTGTGGCCATGGGATTGCTGGCTCGCCTCTGGGCAACGACAGGGACTTATCTAGACCCCGATGAAGCTCTTTGTTACATGCAAGCAAACCAAACTTCCCTCCCGCTTGCTTACAAGGCCAGTCTGAACGTCGTCCACCCGCCACTTCTCATCTTCGGACTTTACTACATTCGGCATTTAGGCACTTCAGAACTGATCCTCCGGCTCCCATCTGTGATTGCTGGCACTGCATTCTGCTGGGTAGCCTACAAGTGGGTGGCGAGACTACTCGGCCGCACAGCTGGTTGGATCGGTCTCATATTTTTCGCCTTCTTACCGCCGCTCATCGAATTTTCTGCCGAAGTGCGCCAGTATGCGCTGCTGCTGCTGTTTGCTGCTTGTACCCTTTATTTCCTGGAACGTGCGCTGGTGGAGGGCTCTGTCGGAATGATGTTACTCTCATTGACTTTCCTATACTTGGCGATGCTATCCCACTACTCCGCAATCCTCTTCGCAGCTGCTGTCGGAGGATACGCCTTGGTGCGCATCGCAAGTCAGCGCCCTCTCGTGAGACTCACCGTTTCATGGGTGATCGGCCAAATGGGTGTGTTGGGACTCTCGTTGGTCTTTTACGTTACACATATTTCGAGGCTAGCAGGAAATGGGCGGGAACAGAGCTTCCTCGCATGGATGCGGACTTCTTATATCCCTAATTTTTACTTTAAGCCTGGCCAAGACAACGTCCTACTTTTCCTGGTCAGCCGAATGCATACTGTGTTCCAGTATGTTTTTGGGCAGTCGCTCGTAGGCTCCCTAGCGTTCCTACTCTTTGTTGCCAGCCTCGTTCTACTTTGCAGAAAAAGTTTCAAACCAGACAGTGTCCCAATCGACGGCCGACTGACAGCGCTATTTCTTGTCCTGCCGTTCGCCATTACTGGAGGGGCCGCTCTTGCGAGGTCATATCCGTTTGGGGGAACGCGTCAGTGTATGTTCCTTGCGATATTTGCGATTTCGGGAGTCAGTCTCGTGTTGTCCAAGGCGGTCGGGCAGCGAATCGTATACGGAGTCGCAGTGGCGGTTGTACTGGTTCTAATCTGCAATGTTTTCGGAAGGCCCCGTCAGCCGTATATGCGTCGGGCTAATAGGCATAGCGATCAAATGGAACGCGCGATGGAGTTTGTCCGCGAGCACATCCCAAGGGCAGAGCCGATCTTCACCGATTACCAGAGCGGCATCCTGGTTGGACATTATCTCTGCCACCAGGGACCAGTTCCTCGTTGGTCGGTAGCTCCAGGCTTTGAACTACGGGAATGCGACAATCACCGAATCACCTCCCCTGTAGAGATCTGGATGTTCACCCTCGATGCCTTCCTGAGAAATTGGGACCCGTTCGTACGCGCCTATAAACTAAGGGCCGGTGATCGAGTCTGGGTCGTTGAACAAGGAGTGAATCTCGCCACCCAGCTACGGGAACATTTCCCCGAGTTTCATCAGCTACAGCCTAGCTCTTTTGGTCGAAACATTGAAGTATTCGAGCTTACGGTCTGCCGATCTCCCATTTCAGCAACGTCGCCGGGCAGACCTCCCTTTCGGCCTCCGAATCTATGTGTAGAGTAATTCGTTTCTTGCGCTTGATACCTTTCCGTCTTTAGATTCTTCTCAGCAGGCGGTCCTTCCCTTCGTGGTAACCCTGAATTCGGGCGGCTTGGCATTACTTTGGCCACCCGATGTGGCCAGACTGGAACTCGGCCGCACAGATGGTTTTTGGCAATCGAACTCCCTGCCGACGCTGGCTGCGTTAACGGGAATGGAGTCGAACCCTTCCTCTATTACTTGCAGCGAAAAACGAAGACTGCATGGGACTCCTTGCGCCCGAATGAGCAGCACAGTCAGGGGGTGAACTGGGTCGGCAGTTTTCCTGGCAAGGTAGCCGAGGCGAACAGCGGCTATCGGCGCGTGTGGATGATCACCATCGATCCCACGCCGCAACAAAATGAATTGGTTATGAAGATGCTCGGGCCCCAATTCTGGAGACCAGTGCAGCGGGGATGCTTTCCTGGAGCCATAAAGATAAAGCTGTTGCCCCGAGCCGCGAGCTGAACGATCTTGGAGGCGCTGCCACGAACTGACCACTGCAATATGGCGAACTGGGCGGCAGATATTCGCCGATTGTTCTGGATCAGCCATTAGTCAGTCGAGGACCGAGCCACCATGGTTTTTTTCTTAAAGAACGTGAGGATGTACCGGGCGTTAGGTGATTCTGAACTCAGGGTGTACGTACCGGGGTCGATTTGTGGTTCTGCAACAAGGGTCTGGGGCAGGAGCAAGAAAACCATTTGCGTATCACCAGCCTGGAAGCCTGCTTGAAAATTCTGCACGATGGCCTGGCGGACTCCACCGTACGTTCTGTATGCCCGGAGGATTGGTTTCAGGTGCCATGAAAACAGGACGGCAGCGCATAGCAACACATGGGGCAAAGCGTTGGACGCTGGGTACCATAGCCGAGGTCCATCTCCGGTCTTGGCCGATAACAGCATGGCTGTCCCAGCTATGCCCAGGAGGATCCAGCATCGCCGTACAGTTTCATGTTGATCACAACAAACAATCCCAAAATGCAGGTTAGCGGCAACGATAGTAAACAACGAGGCCAGCCAAAGAGCAGTAGTAACCCCTAGCATCTGCCCTATCCATGCTCTTGGCAGTCGGCCAAAGCGGGACCAGCACAGGCCAACACCCAATGCCAGCAGTATCTCAGAAGGCAGGCTAGAACCCAGACCATGCCATCCATGGGAGGGGCCCTTTCGTCCTAGTACTTCCACCAGCAGTTCCTGCATAGCTGCAATCAGACTGGCAACGGGATGGCCCTTCGTCGGCCCGACGGAGACACCCGGCAATTCATTGATGTGGTATCGGTTCAATCGGACGACCGTGAGTACGACGACGGAAATCACCGTCGGAACCAACCACCAGATAGCTGTCTTAGCAGACCAATTGCGGCGGCTCCGACACGCCACGAAGCACCATTGAAGTGCTTGGATTAGACCGTAGGAGAGAACAAAGGTTGCTCCGATCTCGGTGCTGCATGTGGCCAGGATCAAGCAACAGCTGCACAGGAGTCTGCCACTTGCGGTCGACAAGCGGCTACTAGCGATCTGCAGAAACAACAACAGCGTAGCGGCAAGCGTAGGCAGGTAGGCAACCGCGCCCGCAGGCCAATAGAAGACCCAGATCTCCCGGTCTGCGCCAGCGACGAACAATGCCATCAAGGAAAGAGCAACCAACAGATCCGGCCGGGCGTCTTCGCCTCGGGGCTCCCGACGCATTTGCCAGAAGGTCAGCAGGCCTGCCGTTATGAATACCGCCCAGATCAACGCCAAGAACGTGCTGATCAGCTGGCGGTGCGAATAATTAACAACCCAACCGTAAGCGCAAAAGAGAGATTCTGAGAAAGGACGCGGGCTCCACTTCAACCGATTCCAGAAAAAAGACCATCCGTCGCGTTCCAGTCGGCTGAAATCATCATATTCATCGGCTAGCCAGTTCCCCAGACCAATAAATCCGAGGTGTATCACAATGACTGCGCTTAAAAAACAAGATGCAATCCAGTGAAGAATGACCTGCTTCGGGCGCAAGGAATCTTCTGCCACAATCTGTTCCACTGTTGTCACAGACTCGTGCCTCCTGTTCCTGGTTTAATTTCGGCGAGCTTACTCTCGCCATTCCGGCATGACTTCGCGATGAGGCTGAACAAGTTCGGTCCGAGCGCCGGAGAACCAGTGGCAGAGTTCCTGATCTGACACCCGGCGATGGGACTGGATGTACAGCCGCTTTTTTCTTAACTCGTGACGGGCCTTCCAGACGGAGGTAAGAGCGGAAGCGAGTTTGCGATCGGCCAAAAGGCAGTAGCCGACCACCTGGGCATCCCGCACGGTGATGGGCAGAAAGAACCGCCAGTAGAGCGGCCAGGAGATGTTCTTGGCTCGCATGAGGAAGCGGTTCTTGACGGAGTGCCAGTTGATTTCCGTTGGCAGTTCGCCGCGGCGTTCGGGAGTCACTCGCCGTACATGCCAGGCAACTGCCTGGGGAGTGTACAGGCAGCGCCAGCCCATCAACTGCGCGCGCCAGGCCAGATCCGCGTCCTCGCGATAGGCAAAGAACTGTTCGTCAAAAAATTCGCCGTCGACCGAAATATCTTCGAACATGCTCCGACGATAGAGAGCCGCCGCGCCAGTTGCGCCAAAAACGTATTCCGCTCGGTCAAATTGGCCCTGGTCCAAATGGTCTGCGCCGCGATCGAGGTGGCGCAGATTCGGCAAGAAGTAGATTCCCGTTGAGTCGATCACCTGAGTGAACTCAGGATGGGCGCCGGGGGTCCATCGCAGAATCTTGCCACACACCGCGCCAATCTTGTCGTCCAGTTCTCCGGCGGCCACGAGGGTGGCGATGAAGTCGGGGTGGAGAACAACATCTGGGTTGAGCGAGAGCAGCCAATTCCCGCTCGCCAGCCGCGCCGCCTGATTCTGGGCGGCCGCAAAGCCGAGATTAGTCTGGTTGTAAACTACCCTCGCCCACGTAGCAACGTTTGCGAGTAACTCCCGCGTGCCGTCTGTAGAGGCGTTGTCGATGATGACTACTTCCGCGGCCCGGTAAGACTGTTTCCACAGTGAATCTAGACAGGGTCGAAGGAAGGCAGCCGAATTGTAGGTCGTGATTAGAACGGAAACCATGCAGCAGGCGTCTTGACGGCAAAACTAGTGCGCTCCCCTGCCGGAGAGTACGGCGGGGATGGTCTTCAAGAGAATCTTGAAATCCAGCCACATCGACCAGTTGTCGATGTAAAGAAGATCCAGCTTGACCCAGCGATCGAATTCCAGGCGGCTACGTCCTTCGAGCGCCCACAAGCAGGTCAGGCCCGGTCGAATCCGCAAGCGGCGGCGTTGCCAGCCTTCGTACTGTTCGACCTCGTGGGGCAGCGGTGGGCGCGGCCCGACCAGCGACATGTCTCCGCGCAGCACGTTCCAGAGTTGCGGCAGCTCGTCCAGGCTGAACATTCGCATCCAGCGGCCTACCGTGGTACACCGCGGATCGTTGCGCATCTTGAATACGGGGCCATCAACTTCATTCAGGTCTCCCATATGCAGGAGCAGCAAGTCAGCGTCGGCAACCATGGAGCGAAACTTGAGCAGGGTGAATTTGCGTCCGCCCAGACCGCATCGCGTCTGCCGATAGAAGACCGGGCCGGATGAGGTCAGTTTGATCAACACAGCCAAGATGAGGAACAAGGGCGAAAGCAAGGTCAGAGTTACCGCAGAGATCACAAGATCGATGACTCGCTTGAAAAAAAGGGCAAACTCGTTCTGGGGCGCACTGGCAAAGGTCAGCAACGGCACGTGGCTCAAGTGCTCGACAAACACATGCGAGAAGCCTTGCGGAAGGAAGTCGAGCTGCACTCGCATGTGAACACCCTCTTCCTCACACTGCTGCATCAAGGGTTCCAGACTGAGCAAATCTTCCTTGCCTACGGCAAACACCACCTCATCGACGATGTGATTGTGCAGTAGTTCGGAAAGACGCTCTTTGGGGAGAATCGAGTAGGTACCACGCAGTCCCAGTGGCGGACTCGGTTGCTGATCGCCCGTGTACACAAATGCGAGGAGACTGAGGCCGAAACGCTCTCCCTCTTCGAGCAGTGATGCTAACTCGCGAGCACCAGTGCTTGTTCCCACGATGACGAAGTGACGCAGGCGTCCTGGCCTGGTACGGAACCAGGTCCCACCGACCAGTAAGAGCCATCGGTTGCCGGCCAACAATAGGAATTGCATGACGGCGAATGCCAGCAGAAAACTTCGACTAACGTATTCGCCCTTGAACAGGAATAACCCAGTCAGAAGCGAGAGAAGTCCAAGAGCGGTCATCTTGACTACGTCGGTAGCCAAGTCTCGCGGGCGACGGAGTTCAACCTGCCGGTACGCCCCGAGGACATATCCCCAGCAGGGGAAGAGGATGAGGGCGGCGAACAGAATCGGCAGATAGGTACGCAGTCCATAAATGCCATGGAGATTAAGCAATCCCCTCTGCCCAACCCAGACTCGAATCAGGTAGGCCAGCAGGAATGCCAAAGTGGTGGCGATCGCATCATTCAAGACGCACGTCAAGGCAACGAGTCGGGAACGACGAGAAAACATTACCTACTCTTACTTTCTTCAGCCCTGGTCAGTGTGGAGACATCAGCATACGCTAAAATGTCGAGCCGTGCAGTTTACAGAACGCAGTAGGTGTCAGCAGAGGAAATTAGTTCTTGTTACGAATTCAGAACAAGGTTAGTAACCAGGACCGTCAGTCTCAGCCAGGCTCTTCCTGACATTGCGAACGTCGCTCCAGCCGCCGGCCCGAAATGCGCAGGTAGGCCACGTACGACACTAGCAGCAGATTGATCACGAGCAGGGCCCATTTGATTGGCGTTTCTCTTCGGATTAACCCATGAATTTCGAACGGCAAATAGACGAGTCCCGAGAAGATGGCCAGCCATTCTGCCCAGATCCTGGTCTTCCAGAGGCCGTACGCCTCTATAAACCGCAGCGTGGAATAAGCGAATACGGCCAAGGCCAGGATCCAGAGCTGAGAATCGGTGATCTGGTCGGCGCGATCGAGCAGCACCTGGGCCCAGTGGCGGTCCGGATCGATGTGTAGAAACTCCATCAGGCTCTCGACGATGTCCCATACGTCCTTGTGGATCAAAGCGACGAAACCTACGCCAATCAATACGCCCGCCACGCCTTTTGTAAACTCGATGGTGGCCACGGTGCGCAGGCCTTTTTTGTGAGCGGGATCGCTTTTGTGAATGATGTGCGGCTTTTCCGGCTGAACTTGGCTAGACGATTCCATCGCTTGCGGGTCCACTGCTGACCGCTGCTGAGTACATACTACTATCGTTACGTGTTTCCGATGCTCCGGGTTCCGGCCGGGTGGCTCGCCGGAACAGGCTGGCATAAGACGGCAGGAGGGCTCCGCTCTGGAACTTCCGGAGCGTGAATTGCGTCTCTAGCAAAGAACGACTAGTGTCTCCGACAGAGTTGCTTACTCGTCGCTTGGGAGGGAGCCGTGATCCGAATCGTATTCGCTTTCCTGATGCTTTTGATCAGCCTGTCGCTTACGGCACAAACGGCACAACCGATACCGTCAGCTGCCCCTTCACAGTCTCCACGGCAGGCGCTTCTGGAGATGTTTATGGGCACATCGCCCAATCACCTCGAGAAACATCTCCCGAGTGCCGCCAAGAAAGCGTTTCAGCGGCTCCAGTCCGGGGGAAACATGATGTTCTTAAGCGAAATCTCCGGGCTGGGAGCGCACGCGAAAGCAAGTGGCGGTCTCCAGATCATGGAGACAGGCCCCATCTTGCTGAGGGTCGACGAACCAGGCGGCCGCGAGAAGTTCGAAGTCGTGGTGGAGCGTGACAACCTGATGGGAGATGAGGACCAAATCGACCTCTCTTTCCAGATGTACAAGAACGGACAGCAGCAAACCTTACCGGTTCTGCCGCGGCTTACCTTCATGATGAAAACAGAATCCGACGTCTGGCGACTTAATGAGATTCTATTTTCCGCGCGCGTGCCGCTGGCCGACCCGGATTATCTTAAGGACGTGGTTAAAGATCTCGAGGAAAAGCAGCGGTCCCGAAACGATGCCATGGCCAGTTGGTCGATAGGCGTCATTGGTAACGCCGAAAATCAATATCGCGCCAGCCATCCGGAACGTGGCTTTGCCTGTTCCCTTTCTCAGCTGGCCGAGGCCAGTAAAGAAGGTGAGCCACGCGGAATACCGATCGATGACGAGCTGGCCGCAGGCAAGAAGAACGGATATGTATTCGCGTTGACCGGATGCGATGGCAGCCATTTTAAGGTGGCGGCCGAGCCCGCTGTCGCGGGTGGCGGGCAACGCGCCTTCTGCGCGGACGAAAGCGGAGTAGTCAAGTTCGCGAAGAATGGAAAGGCAACAACCTGCTTGACCAGTGGTGAACCGTTAAGCGAAGGGGCAACGTTCCTCTCAGTCGATTAGCCGCCATTGTTGCGAACGCTACTTCGCAGTTCCTCCACGATCTCGCGTGCCGCGTTGCGGGCTGCCTCGTCGTGCTTCACATCAAAGGAAATGGCTCCCACGCGTGCGTGTCCTCCGCCGCCGTAGCGCTCGCAGATTTTGGCTAAGTTTACCAACCGCTCAGTTTTGGCCCAGGGATTGGAGCCTACGGAAACCTTGGTCCGAAAGCTGCTCTTGCTGAGTCCGACGCTATAAACCGACTCCGGATGCAGGTAGTAGGGAATGAACTTGTTGTAGCCCTCTAGCTCGTGGTCGGTGACGTCGAAGAAAATGGTTCCGTCCTTGAACTCGGTGCGTTGCCTGAGAAGCTCGATCGAGGTTTTGTGCCGCTCCAACAGGGGCGGCAATACAGATGCCACGAAGGGCGCCTCGAGAATTCCAGCAAGTGGCTTACTGGCCAGAAGCGGTATCAGGCGCGGCACGAAGTCATGATCCCTGGCCGCTTCTATCACCATGGTTAATTTCATGGCGGGCGCTTTCATTTCGACGGCAGTCTTTGCGTCCTGATAGAGTGCGCCGTCAATAATGTCGGCCCACTCTATGACCTCCGCCACCGGTGCGGGATTGAACCCGAAGCGCTGCTCGGCTACCGTGGCCAGGAACTTGGTACAGGAGCGGAAGCTGGGATCGTAGAACTTGCGGTTGCTCTGGTCCTGTTCAAAATGTTCGGCGTCAGCGGGCGTCAGAAACGCGCTCTCGTGATGATCGAACCACCAGGTGATTTTAGGCGAGCTGGAGTACTTGAAATCGACGATGGCATTTTCCCCGCCGTCGAATTTGGATTCATCGAAGAGCGCACCGGCACGGTGCAGCAATCCGCTGAAAACGAAGTCGGCATCCTCCCGAATGCGCTCCTGATAGAAACGCGAAAACAAGGCGGCCGAGCAGGCACCGTCGAAACACTTATCGTGATAGAAGACTTTGACTTTCAAACCGTTTCCATTTCCGGTTGTGCCGCTTGGCTTACCGAGTACCGGTGAATACGGAAGCTCGCGCCACAATCAAAAGCTAATAAGGAATGCCATCCGCCCGGGGTAATGTCAAGCGAGCCGCGGGCAATTCGGGGCACGTAGATTCCATAGAGCCGGCGAAATTAGTCCACGTACTCCGCTTGCCTTTCCGCCCAATCGCCAATGACAGGTAACTTGAATGCCTGTCCTTGAAGCGCTTTGATCAGCAGCACAATCCAGAGAATGAAGCATCCTACAGTCACGACCGAAAGCAGCAGCATCATCATCAGACGTCCTACTATGGGTACCAAAGAGAGCACTGCAAACACAATTTTGAGGGCTATGCCGAGAAGGCCCAGGGCTAGGGCCAGAAGCAGGCTCTGCAACGAGTGGAACCGGACAAAACGGCTCTTGTTAAAGGGTTCGACGAAGAGAAACACGATAGCGGGAATGAACGTGACGTAAGCCAGGGCCCCGACAATGTTGTCGGGAATGCCGCGAGCGACGCCAGGCGGAGGTTGGGTCGGCAGCTCGTGACCGCATCCCGAACAGGCAGTGGATTCCTCGGAAATTTGCGCACCGCACTGGGTGCAGACGATTGTCATGAATTCCCTTCAAACCAGCCGTCGCGACGGACTCTTACGACGGCAATCTTCGCAGACGCCGTAAATTTGAAAGGTATGGCGAGTGGTCTCGTAGCGGTGCTTGCGGCCAATTTCCTGCTCCAGGTGATCTACCGCGGGCGAGAAAAACTCTACCGAACTGCCGCATTCGGTGCACACCATGTGATGATGGCTGCGCCGGTTGTACTGGTGCTCGTAGCGCGCGATTCCATCGTGAAAAGCCACCTCGCTGGCCAGACCGCACTCAGCTAACAGTTTCAGAGTCCGGTAGACAGTGGTAAAGCCGATTCTGGGATCTTTTTTCTTCACCAAACGGTGCAACTCATCGGTGGAGAGGTGCTCGCGGGTTTCGAGAAACGTACGCAGGATGGTGTCGCGCTGCTCCGTGTGCTTCAGGCCAACCCTCTTCAGATGGCGGTGAAGGATACCTTGGGCTTCACGGACCATCTCCTGCGAGATGCTGGGCTGGTCATCAATTCGTTTCTGCTGCGTGTTGGACACCGCGCCTCGTTCGCGAATCCCCGTTGGGTTGAGAGCATGATACTGGCGTTTAGTGCGAACTGCCAACCCAACAGGGGAGCCCAACAGGGGAGCCTATGGGGCTCGCGCCCGGATTGTCATTCCCTGCGGGCAGACTCTACAATCGAAGCTTTCCATGGCGACCACGGTTTTGACTGCTTCTGGTCCCCGCACTTCCGGGCTGCGCCGTTTTCTGACAATTCTGCTGCTGATCGGAATTCTGGCGCTGCTGGGCGCGGGCGGCTACCTGTATTCCGTCGCGCGACGCGCCTTGCCCCAACTCGATGGGAGTTTGAAAGTCGTCGGCCTCTCAGCTCCGGTCACGGTTTCCCGTGACCACCACGGCGTGCCCACCATTGAGGCCGCCAATTTCGAAGATCTGTTTTTTGCCCAGGGCTATGTCACTGCGCAGGACCGCCTCTGGCAGATGGACGCAATGCGCCGTTTTGCGGCAGGCGAACTCTCGGAAGTTCTTGGTGAGAGCCAGCTTCAGCATGACATGCAGCAGCGAATACTGGGCTTGCGAGCTGTGGCTCGACGCTCCCTCGAATTGGCAAACCCGCGGGATCGATCATTCTTTGAGGCCTACGCCCGCGGAGTAAACGCGTACATTCAATCCCGCACTGGCCGTCTGCCCATCGAATTCCGAATCCTCGGCTACATGCCAAAACCCTGGACCGCAGAAGACTGCATTCTGATGGGCGCTAACATGGTGCAAAACCTTAGTCACGGCACCTACCGCGCGGCGTTGCAGCGGGAGAAGATACTGGCCAGGCTGGGGCCGGAATTGACGGCGGACCTCTACATCAACTCCTCATGGCACGACCGCCTGCCTACGAAGGGACCAGTTCGCCTGGACGAGCCCGACGATGAAGATCGCGGCGACGACAGCAGCATGACCAGTATTCCACAGCAATTCTCGCAGGCGGGACCGGGTGCTTTCGAGGATCTCTTCAGTGTGCTCTGGCCCGGGTCTAACAACTGGGTTGTGTCCGGTGCGCATACCGTATCTGGCAGGCCACTGCTCTCTAACGATATGCACCTGGATCACCAGATGCCGAACCTGTGGTACGAAGCGCATCTGCGCAGCGGGAATTTTGACGTGGTGGGAGTCAGCCTTCCGGGCCTGCCTTTCGTCATCGTGGGCCACAACCAGCGGATCGGGTGGGGATTTACCAACCTCGACCCTACGGTCGAAGACCTCTATGTCGAGTCATTCAACGACAAAGGCCAATACCTGACTCCTCAAGGATGGCGTGATCCCGAGCATCGCCGCGAGGTGATTCACATCAAGGGCAAGGCTGACGCAGTCGCTGACGTGCTGATCACGCGGCATGGGCCGATCATCAGCGATCTAATCCCAGGTGAAAGGCGCTCGCTCGCACTGCGCTGGACTCTTTACGACAGCCTGAACGATCCCTTTTTCGACGTGGACTCGGCCCGGAACTGGGATGAATTCCGGCACGCGCTCTCCACCTGGGACTCGCCTTCACAGAACGCGGTGTATGCCGACGTGGACGGCCACATCGGATATCAGGCAACTGGGCACATTCCAATTCGAGCAACGGGCGACGGCAGTCTCCCTGAGAATGGAAGCGATGATGCGCATGAATGGAAGGGCTACGTTGCGTTCGACAAGCTGCCCAGCATTTTCGATCCACAGTGGGGAATCCTGGCGACTGCCAATGGTCGTATCACTCCCGAGAAACATCCATACAGCTTGAGCACGGAGTGGGGGGCGCCCTGGCGAACTGAACGAATTTATCGGGTGCTGGAATCGGGCAAGAAGCTTGCGCCTGCCGACATGCTTGCCCTGCAGACAGATGTCTACTCTGGGTTCGATCGGTTTTGCGCCGAGCGCTTCGTCTACGCACTCGATCATGCTAGGAACCTAACCCCACGTGCTGCCCAGGCCAGGGATCTGTTACGTGACTGGGATGGAAGGATGAGCGCCGATTCCGCGGCGGCGACGATTGAGGTTCGAGCAACCCGCGAATTAGCCCGACTGCTTTTGGAGCCCAAGCTGGGCTCAACTGCCAAAGAGGGCAGAACTGATGCTACTGGGCTGAGTTGGCGGGATTATCGTTGGGCGATGGCCTCAGTCTGGCTGGAAAACGTTCTCGAAAAACAGCCCAAGCGCTGGCTTCCCGATGGGTACGCTGACTACGACGCAGTTCTTACTGCCGCTGCAGAAGCAGCCGTCGGCAATCCGGCCGCACCCAAGAAACGTTCCGAATGGAAATGGGGCAAGGCCTCTCCGCTCTATGTCCAGCATCCTGTGCTGGGGAGTCTTCCCCTGATTCGGCGCTGGACAGGCCCAGGTCTTGTGGAGCAATCCGGTGACGGGATGAGCGTCAAGCAGGTGGGAAGACAATTCGGGCCTTCAGAGCGCTTAACCGTCGATTTTTCAGATTTCGATCAGAGCACGCTGAACCTGGTGACCGGGCAGTCGGGGAATTTTCTCAGCCCTTACTACATGGATCAGTGGAAAGCCTGGTACGAGGGATTCACGTTCGCGCTTCCCTTCTCTGCGCAGGCTGTGGAGAAGTCCAAGGCACATAGGCTGATGTTAGAACCGGAAAAGTAGGTGGCGGGTCGCAGGACTCAGGTGCCAGGTCTGAGGTGTCAGGTCTCAGGAGGCAGGTCTCGGGTGTCAGCTCGTAGCTTCGAGAATGCTAATCCACGATCTTCACGTCGACCGCATGCCCAATTAGGTCGATTTGATTCTGAGGAGGAATCAAGGTGTCCTTGATCGTGTCCCAGATGCGCAGCTCGCCGTTTTGTACGACATACACTTCCGTGCGGCCGGTAACTGGCGCTATGCCGGTCACATCGCCCAGATCTGTACCGATCACAACAGAGTTGGCACTGATGTTGTAGATGGAGAGACAGCCACGCTGCTCCATACTGGTGTTCACGTTTGAGCAGTTGCGGGCACCGACGAAAACATGGTTGTCGGCCGTGAGCGACATGCGATTGTGGTAGCCGTCGGTGATCGTCACGGTGTTGATTACCTGGGGAGAACTGGGATTGCTGACGTCAATCACGCTCAAAGTGCCACAAAAGGGCGCGGCTGTGGCGGAGCCGCAAGTTGTGCCCGGAGCGCTGCCGGCCACGTACAAAGTGGTTCCCAAAATCGCTCCGTATGTTGCGCCTCCGCTAACAACTGCCGAACCGCTGAGGGCAAGCGTGGGATTGTTGCTAAGGCTCAAGACCGCCACACCAGGGGGACCGGATCCGCCACATTCAACGCCGCAGTTCAAGATGTAAGCCGTACTGCTATCCGCGCTGTACGTAGCCCAGACCGGCCGGTTCAAGCCCGAAACTGCGGCCGGCGGCGTTGTAGTGCTCAGCTGCCAGTTTGGAGTGGCAGTGGTTCCCGCGTTAGTAAATGTAATCAGAGTGGCGGTGTCGCTGTTGTCACTGAAGGCCAGCAGGTGAGTGTTGTCCGGACTCAAAGCGATATAGCGGACTGCGGGAACCGGAATCGGCGGTTCCAGGGAAACATTCGTCAGGTTCAGCATTTCCACGGCGCCCGTTCCCTGCCCGGCTACGGGCGCATTGGGAACCGCGGCATAGCCAGTTGTGGCATCGGTTGTAATGGCGATGCTCTCGGTCCAGCTGGGCAGAACCACACTGCCGGCCGAGGTTTCCTGCTTATTGTTCACTGCGTTGATTGAATTGCTGGAGGCGTCGAAAACCAAAGTCAGCAGCTTATTGCCGGCGACCGTCATGACCCTGGGAGCACCACCGGCATTTACTCCAGGTGCACGAACCAACTTGTCGAGGGCGGCGTCCACAATGTCCAGTCCCGCCGAAGCGCTGCTCGTGGAGACGTCCTGCGAGATGAAAGCGCGAAACTTTACGCCGCTCGTCGTGTTGCTGCCCGGCGCCGTGGTTTTACCGCATCCTGTCAAGCCGCATGCCATTGCCAGCAGCACGCCGGGGAAAAAGGTCCGTTTCAACCTCGAACTCCTAAGCTCATGTGCGATAGAGATTTAGATGCGAAGCTTTGGATTATAACAAAGCAATATTTGGAGCCTGCGCGTCCAAGGACGTAAGTCGCTGCGCCCCTGCGGGGGATGAGAAAAGCAGATTCCTCCCTCCGACGGAATGACAGGCTAAAAGCTAAGAACTCGTAGCCAAAAAAGTCGGGAGCGGTTTCCGGCTCCCATGGTATGGAACCTTTTAGTGACAGCTGAAACGCTGATAGCCGAGGCGCGCGTAGGCAAACAGCGGGCTCATCTTGTATTCTCAAAAGAATGGCTGACGACCTCCTTGCCCGTCTGAAGAAGTCGCCCTTGCTCTGTGATGGCGCCATGGGGACGCTTCTCTATAGCAAAGGGATCTTCATCAACCGTTGCTATGACGAGCTGAATCTGTCGCAGCCTGACCTGATTGGCGGAATTCACCACGAATATCTCCAGGCCGGCGCTGAGATCATTGAGACCAACACATTTGGCGCTAATTCCTTTCGGCTGGCGAGGCACAGCCTGGCTGACCATGTGCACGAAATCAACTTGCAAGGAGCGCGCATTGCCCACAATGCGGCGAAGAGTTTCGATGCCTGGGTCGCTGGGTCGGTAGGTCCATTGGGTATTCGCATCGAGCCCCTGGGCAAGACTTCTTTTGAAGAAGCCCGCGAATCTTTCCGCCAGCAGATTGCCGCCCTGGTGGAAGGCGGAATTGATTTGGTGATCCTGGAGACCTTCGGTTACGTCGAAGAATTGCACCAGGCACTCCTGGCCGCACGCGATGTGAATCCCAAGCTGCCGGTGGTGGCGCAGGTCACGATCGACGAAGACGGCAACTGCCTGGATGGATCAACCCCAGAAAACTTTGCGCCTCGGCTGGTGGAGTGGGGCGCCGACGTTGTCGGCTGCAATTGCAGCGTGGGTCCAGTCGCGATGTTGGACGCTATCGAACGGGTGCGTGCAGTCAGCAATTCAATCCCGCTTTCCGCGCAACCCAACGCCGGCATGCCCCGCTCGGTCGAGGGTCGCAATATTTATCTCTGCTCGCCGGAGTATATGGCCAGTTACGCGCGCAAGTTTGTAGCCGCAGGCGTGCGGCTGGTTGGCGGGTGTTGTGGAACGACTCCAGATCACATCCGTGTGATGAAGTCGGCTTTGAGGGCGGGCGAAGCCAAGGTGGGTAAGGTCCAGACGGCCAAGCCCCAGCCGATGCCCTCGGTGGCTCCGACTGTGCCTATGCACGAGCGATCGCGCCTTGGGACGAAGTTGGCGAATGGCGAGTTCGTCACCATGGTGGAGATCGTGCCGCCCAAGGGCACAGATATCCGCAAGGAGCTGGAAGGTGCGCGCTTTCTAAAATCGGTAGGCGTGGACGGAATCAACATTCCGGACAGCCCGCGCGCCTCCGCGCGTATGAGTAATCAAGCCTTGTCGTTGCTCGTGCAAAGAGAGGTCGGCATCGAAGCGGTTCTGCACTACACCTGCCGCGACCGCAATGTGCTGGGCATCCAGTCCGATCTTCTGGGCGCGGCGGCCATGGGCATCCGCAACCTGATCTGCATCACCGGCGATCCACCCAAGATGGGTAACTATCCCGATGCGACTGCGGTCTTTGACGTGGATGCGATCGGCCTGGTGAACATTGTGCACAGCCTGAACCGGGGATTAGACATCGGGGCGAATCCGATCGGGACTGGAACCGCTTTTGTGATCGGCGTCGGCGCGAATCCGGGTGTTCCCAATATTGACGAGGAGATCCGGCGGTTTGAATACAAGGTCGAGGCGGGCGGGGAGTATGCGGTCACGCAGCCGGTGTTTGATCTCGGGTTGCTGGAAAATTTTCTCAGACGTATCGAGCACTGTCGCATTCCGGTTGTGGCTGGCATCTGGCCTTTGGTGAGCGTACGCAACGCAGAGTTCATGAAGAACGAGCTGCGAGTGTCGGTGCCCGACACTGTCCTGCGGCGCATGGCCAGGACGGTTACCCCGGAGGCAGCGCGGGAAGAAGGAGTGTCGATCGCCCGGGAGATGCTAATTGCAGTACGCGGGTTGGTTCAGGGCGCACAAATCAGCGCTCCTCTCGGCCGCTATGCGTCCGCAGTTGACGTTCTGGAAGCATTAGGCACCTCCAAGGCTGTGCAAAACTCGCCCTGATCGCTGAGCCAGAGTACCCGCCGAGATTTCGTCAGCCCTGATCTTCCTGAAATTTTTCCACACACGCCGAAAAGGATGACATTTTACAAAGAATTAACTTGCAATCGGATAAGGAAAAGGTGCATTAAAATAAGTACAGGAGTTGTCCGTTGGCCAAGTTCGAAGACTGTCTCCAGCGCCTTGAGAAAATTGTGCAGGAACTGGAGAAAGGGGATGTGTCCCTCGAAAAGTCTCTCACTTTGTTCGAGGAAGGCATGCAACTCTCGAACTCCTGCCGCAAGGAACTGGAACAAGCAGAAGGGAAAGTAGAAATTCTGCTCAAGAACAACGGTAAGCTCCAGGCTGAACCGTTCGAGCCCCTGACCGAAAAAGCGCCCACACGCAAGTAGGCGCCCCGTGAGGGTCGTCGCCGCTCGTTAAGTATCAACGCCTGCGGACCAAGCCGCAGCCCAGGCCCGCCGTACACGACGGCACACAAGGGGGTTGCATGAAACCGTTAAGCATTGTCCTCCTCCAAGGTGACGCCAGGGTCGCCCGATCGTTAGCTGGTTCCTTGTGCCACCATTTCCATGCCATCCATGCGGTGCGCTCGTTGGAAGAATTGCGCGAGACCATGGTTAAACACCGCACAGAAGTAGCAATCGTCGACATAGAGATGGCTTCCCTGTCGGAGATTGCACGCCTGCACCGTGAATTCACAGCCACCTGCATCGTCTGCACTCATCGGCTGGCCGATGAGGAGATGTGGACCGCAGCGCTGAATGCCGGCGCTGCTGATGTCTGCCCCTCATTCGACACGGGCAGCATTGTTACCGCCGCGCTGCGCAGCACACCATCAGTTTCCCGTTCTGCTGCCGCATAAGTGAACTGCTTTTTCTTGAAGAGGACGCCTGCGGGCGTCTTTTCTATTTTCCTCCTCAATAAATCCCGAAGTCTTTATCCCAAGCAGACTCCAGGTTGCGCGCGCCTCTACAAGCGGCGCGAGGCCAAATCTGGATGCAGCA